>WLWI01001609.1_pt1 | contig 19518 bp, 13 predicted proteins | sample 6701501 | NCBI WGS metagenome assembly WLWI01 (sample SAMN12718690, study PRJNA515312) | sponge metagenome | isolation source: marine sponge | host: Mycale hentscheli | place: New Zealand: South Island, Marlborough, Capsize Point | collected 2014-11-01
CGGGATTAAAGGGGCTTGCCCCGCCCCATTAATTAAGCCCCAGTCAGCCTTGGTTGATTGGGGGTGGGGTTTCCGGCCGCCACCTATGCCAACCAACTCAGCCTAGCGCTGCGGATCAGAGGGAGGGACCACCATCATGATGTGAAGGTACAGTACTAGTAGGATGGGTTAGTAAGTGGGTAGGTTACTGCTGGCGTGTTTGGCGCTGGCAGGGTACTTAGGGGTTAGGAAGGGGCTGGTGCCGAGGGATTAATGGTAATTTATAACATCTTGATTCTGTCATTCTCAGCTGAAATAATTATAATAATAGGAAATTTTTTAACATCTTATAGCACTTAAAATTAGACCACTGTAATGGCAGATGCCACTGTATTCAATGTTTATTAATACGTTCAAGTTTATAGCCTGCTCAGTCATTACTTTAAATTGAATATGATTATAAATGGTTTATTTCAGCATAGATTATTAGCCAAGGTCACTTGTCATTCTTGCTAAACCACTTCAATTGATTATAAATAGAATACATTATTCACTGGAATGTTGTTAATCAAAGTCAACAAGTAATGCTAACCTGCTCCATTCTTTATTAATTCATTCAGTAGATGATAATGTCCATATTTAGCGGCATAGTGAAGAGGAGCATATCCATATGGATCCCAATCATCCAATTTCTTGGAACCCTTACAATTTCCGATTAATTCAGTGGCTTTTGGTAAATTTACGCAAACAGCCTAAATATATACATGACACCAAACTAAAATTAATATAACACTAGTCTGAAACAATAATGCTTTAAATGGTCATTTTTGGATGTCAACTATTATTTAATGGAATCATTAAATATGCATTAATTTTAATATTTTACATGATGTAGATAAAAATCAGGAGATTTCTTCACTCCAGTGTTGTTTTGTTGCCCTGCTTCAGTGTGCTCTGGATTCTCCTGATTCCATTGGGACATTTCCATTCTTTTCTTTCCTTCTTTTCTTTGTATCTCTGTTTCAATATGTCTGCTAAATAAGTCAATACTTACAGCCAACAACCAAAAGATCAATCTGGGTAAAATACCCAATAGCAATCTGGTACGTAAAAACTACCCTTTTATACCAATATAGTTTACACCTGTGAAATTCTAACCACTGGTGCAGCCATGCGCGAACATATTTTTCCCACGTTTTTATGCAACCTTTATTAAAGGCGCGTTTTAATTTTTAATGACGTCATCAAACTAGTTTCAAATGGGTCTTCAACCTCCTACTGACAGTCAGTTTTTTAGACGTTTCTTTCGGAGTGTTTTCTGCCGGAAATTGATGTCCTACAGCCCGGATTGACTTGGTAAGAGTGAAGGGTTTGATTGTTGGATTTGCTTTTGTAATACCGTTTTAGGGCAACTCAAAAAGTAACACTTTTGTGGAAGTAGTCAGTTTGCTTACATTCTTGTCAATAATAATTATGACCTATATCTCCTAAGTTAAGTACGGCCGCAGGTAATGTGCAGCAGATGGAAAACAAATTGGTGAGATGTTATTTTAAAGACACAAGAGTAAAAGCAATTATTTCTACCTACTGTATCCCAAGAAATTTTACGAAATTCCCAAGATTCAGCGGTATAAAGCAATATTAACTTGTAACTAAAGTTATTGGACTTTCTTGTAATAAAAGTATCAATTGTTTCATTTATTTATAAAATATAAAGTGAAAACTGATGAGATCAACAGAATATAAGCAGTACACAAATACAAAATATAGTTGTGATCCAAGTTGAATGTTGAGTTCAGGAGTTGGTCTGAATTCGCACAATAAACAGGTCTAATAAAATAAAAAGAAATTGGAATAAACAGCTAACAAAAAGCTCAACTTTGGCTTTATTACAAATTGCTAGCTAAATGATAACTATATAACTCTGAAATATACTGGCTATTGGCATTAGTTATTGAACATCAGGTAGACAAACAAACTTACCAACATCCCACCAGATAGTCCTTTACCCTCCTGCGACAAAGGGACACTCCACCTATTATGTTTCCACACTCGCAGCGTAAGTTTAAGCTAGAAACTCAGCCACCCGAGAAGAAGCCGCTCATCGTTTACAAAATGCTTAATGAAAACCGTCCGCGTAATCAATTGAACCGTGCCGCGTGACTAAAAGCGGGCGCGGTTTGAGCGAGAAACCTGTGTTGTTGTTTTTCTATTCCCGTAGACGTTCGTATTGAGTTTTGGAATAGTAATTTCTTTTCGGGTTTTGGAGTGTACCGAGGATATATTTTTAACCATGAAACTCCAATGCTAGATAGCCTGAAACAATCAGCCCGCTGGGGTGAGTTGGTAACCAAAAATACTGTAAAACTTCACTGTTCGGTGACCAGACAGATATTCAAATTAGGAAATAACTAAAAACTAACAAGAGAATACATATAGATTAATCATTGAATACCTCCGAATATCACGAGTCCGTCGGCTAGCAAACACCACCGAATGACGAGTGATATTCCCGCGGTATCCAATGATGAATCAATTTATTGTGTACTGGTCATGCGCGAATGGCATAGAAACCGAGTGGCTAATGTAATGGATGCTGCCAAGAAGCCTTTCGATTTTTTATTCTGATTAAGTCATTGAAAGTCTTTTCTCTAATATTCTAGGTGGAGTGGAAAGGAAATGTGAAAGGCAAGAAATACTTCCACCTTGTAGCAGCATTGGGAGTGAACAATCAGTTAGTCCCGGCGATGAGGAATCACGGAAGTTTTTAGAAGAGTAAAAAAAAAAACTAATACTCAAAATAAAACATTACCTGACTTGAGAACGTGGTAGCTACCATTCGTGCAAAGGGATCACTGAAAAGCGACAAATTGAGAATATTTCAACCAAAGAATTAGACGGACTACCTGCGGAGTGCAAGTGGCAGTCTGTATGCACTCTCATAGCTAGTAATGAAAAGTCTCTGCATTCATATGAAGCTATTTTACTGGCGAGCGAGCGAAGCGAGCCAGACACTATCAGGGGTAACTCAATTAAATCGGGGATATTTGTTTATTGGCGAGCGAGCGAAGCGAGCGAGACAGTATTAGGGGTGGATAATGCAAAATCGGGTATATTATGTATGAATGTATGTATGGATGGTACGTATGCACTTTAAACGCGCGCGCGGGCAACTTTTTTCTCCAACAAAAACACGGCTTTTTAGGCTTGACCCCAGTTTATTCTGAAACTACAGCATTAAGCTAGCCTTACTTTATACTTAAGCGCAGAAGTGTGAGAAAATTCCTGCGAAAACGCTTGCTTTTTAAGAAACAAAAAGTTGATTCGACCGGTTACTATGGCATTGAAGACCCTTTTCCAGACTTAATTTCAAAACTTCGCCGTTTTATGGGGGGACACGGAGTGCCGATTGTTTGGTTGTCAAGAGCTATTGGTAGTCAGAATGCCGTAGTATTAATGAAGCTACTGCTTCTCGAGGGAAGCTGAGGTAAGTACGCAATTCCATATTTGTTAGCTAAATATGCAAAATTAACTCTGGCCTTTCTTTGTTGTAGCTAAGACCTTGTCAATAGTGACTGGTAAATTCAAATAAGTCAGATTGGCTCAAATTTGATCCTCTGGTTTATCGATCAGTACCCGTATCACCCTAGAAATTGAATTGTTTACCGTTTTGAATTCTTGCGGGTGCAGTTAAAACGTGAAAACTTACGGGACTTCCATTTCTATTCAAGTTAGTTGTGGTGGTAAGTCAAATAAAGTAATTTTTTCAGTAGGTAACTATCATAGGAGTAGAGTGGCTAGTTAGTCATGTTATTCATAATCAAAGGTATTCATGGCTTATGTTTATAGTTACTTACCATAATAATGTATAATTGGTGTATTCCTAGCTACAATAATAATATTCAGATGTTCAAGATATAAATAGCTTCACATATTTGCAGTTCCTGCAAATGTTATTATTGTTTTTATAGGGAATAGAATCAGATTAACAGTTCAGAATGAACATGGAATAGATATGCCAAATTTTACTTCCCTTGAATGGACCATCTGTAAACATGATCATTGCTTATTAATCATTCATTGATATCTATAAATTAAACGTTTATTATAAACTAGTAAGTACCTTGCAACACAGTGGCACTTGACATATTCCAGAATAAGAATGCAGTAGTATAAGTTACATTGCTCAGTCATCATTCTCTACCAGTTGTTAAGGTTACTTAAGTTTACCTCTCCTGCTCTCTTTTTTCTGAACTATCTCAGCTTTTCTTATCCCCCATTCCTTTCTTGGGCACTTTCTTTTTGAGTCATAATCTATGAAATAAGTGGTTTCACGACTTTCCAGCAGTGTCCCATGCTGTATTAGTGTGGGTTCACACTTCAAACTCCTTCCAGAGATGGAGAATCCAAGGCATGGCTTTTGACCTCTAGCTCGTTGTATTCAGTTTAAAAATAGTAGCCATGCAAATAGAACCCGCTTAGCTTATTATTCTTTCAATTTGATCCACACCATGTTAAAGACGAGTGCCCCACCTACATGCAGCTATAGTCATTTTGCGAGTGATATATTAAATTGATGAAGTCTAGATCCTATCTTTTCTGTGAGTGTGCCAAAGCATTTCTTGACTGAGCAGCAGTCATTTATCAGGGGTGTAGCAGTGAAAAAAATGCTGGTGAGGAGATAAATTATAAACATTATCAGCATTAATTATAGTAAAAGTTGACGGCTATAATAACAAAAGATTAAGCAATAGTAAATTTACTTGTTCTGTAGTCACATTTATGAATAAAATCTTTGGCAATTTGTTTTAAGTCTAATGAATCAGTATAATGTTTGTGTACATGCTATAATCAATGAATTTAGACGTCTTTGATGTATGGTAGACCTCAAGTAAGTCTTTAATCTTCGCATGCTTGAATATGATCTTTCACTTTCTGAGTTTGTAGCTGGCAATACCAACAAAATGCAAACTACTTTAATAACCTCAGAAATAAGAGCATTTTCTGCCATCGAAAATTTCTCCAGTATTTCAATACATCTGACCAGCAAGGATCTTGCGGTGTATCATAGTTCGCATAAAATGTTGTCCATTGAAGACAACAAAACTCCTGTCCATATCTTCCTTATAGAGATAAAAATCTCGTCACAATCAGCTCCACTATCACCATTAAGCACAATATTTGCTAGTTTGCTGTAAATTTGATATCCTTCTTGTTCAAAACAATCCTGAATGCATCCAACAACTGTATCAATAGCTTCTTAAAAAACTGCACAATAATACTCCTTAGGGGATAATGAATCATGTGGTATACTGCTACTACCTAAACTTTGGGGTGGTTTCCTTTTTCTTGGCAGAGTGGGCTGATCTATACCAATATCTTCACTTCTTTGACAAAATTATTCCACCAAAGATCAAATTGGTCGTCATTTCTAACAGACTGAACACATAAAATATAAGCAGAGCAACAAAACAACACTGGAGTGAAATGTATGTCAACATCTATAAACATTGTATATTTTCCCTACCTACAGGGTCTTGACTGTCATCGCAGCAATCATTTGGGCATGTGATGCTGACATATTGGCCGACCGCAAAGATTTGCTCAAGTTGTCAGTATATTGCAAAGCCATGTACAAAAAAAGATACTACAAAATAATACTGGTTTAGCTTTTGTGTCTGAATTAGGATTATTATTCAATATTTCATCCCTAGCTTCATAATTATCTATAATGCTATGAAAAGTTTCATTTCGAATGGTCCAACGTGTAGGGCGTAATATCCGAAAACTAATTGTCTCAGGGAAAATATCAGCTTTTATTTGTTTGAAATGAGCATGCCTTTTAGCACAATACTGAAATAACTTACTGATTTCATAGGTTGTGTCCATATTAGACTCTAATAACTTCACATTATTATATAGAGTCACTTACAGCTGAGTTCAAGGAGTGGCCATAACAGTGAGTGTATATGGCTCGTATCAATAATCAATCTTCACACCATTACTACTACCAGCCATGTTCCTTCCACCATCATAACACTGACCTCTACATCTTAATAAATCAATGTCAAAATGTATCAAAATATCTTTAACTATTGATGCAGCAATAGTGCCAGCTTTAATGTCATGGCAATAGTACAAACCCATAAAAGCCTCATGAATTATCAAATTACTATCAACATACCAAAAACACACAGTTAATTGCTCTTAATTAGATACATCAATGCATTCATCTGGCATAATAGCAAAGTAATCTGCATCCTTGATCTCTTGCACAATAACTCGTAAAATTCTTTGTGACATTAAATCTGCAATTTCATTTTGGATTTCGGGGCTGGTATACTTATCTACAGCTTTCTCTTGCCAGCTGATTATACACTAAATTTTATATTATATAATATTAAACTAGATAACTACATTTATCACGACTTCTGAGCTTCATAAGCTGCATAAAATTACTCTCCATGTGATCATGGCCTCGAAATGCAAGCCCCTGTCTTCCTAGAACTGTATGTTTTGTATGATGGACATCAATATTCTACCATTTGCTTCTTTTTTCTCAAGATTTGCTTTGTGCAGCATCAGTACACTAACATCAGATTGGCCAATGAAAGAGCCATAGTGTGATATTTAGATGTTGTATGGCATCTAAAATTATCATTTATTTATAGGTGGAGGCCTTCAAAACTAGATAGTACACTCACCTGAATCTTGCACAAGCATCTTTGCAATTGGAAAATCCCTTGCTGACAAAACTCTCTTCTCTTCTGGAATTCAATCCCTTAGGCAGCATATTCCTACTGTCTGCTTTCCAGCAGTTGAAGAAGAGAAGTTTATTAGAACATTCTATTAAGTGTAGCCAGTCCATTCCTCAAACCATTTCTTTTGAAAGGATTTCATTTCTCCTTTCTTTCCAAATGATTTAGCTGGAAACTGAAAATGCTTGGGCTGATGAGGCCCTTCCGTTGCTACTTCTGAAGTAGACCTTTCGGCCATGTTTTAGTAACCAAACAAACCGTGTACCAAATATTATTTGGTAGGCATGGCTTACGCAGTGAAAAAGTTGATGCAACGCTCACGATCCCGCCGCATCTTGTCCTATGCCTATGTTTATAGCTAGCCATTTTTTGTTTTTGTTTTTTTTGTTTTCTGTTCTGTTAAGATGCTCATGACCTATTTTTAACTTAAGTGACATTGTTTCCCACTTTTTGTCCACTAAATTGCTATAATGCACACTAAATGGTCTACAGGAAGTTGGTGACAAAAAATGCTAGCTGCAATTATCCACTTGTTGCAAAATGTCCTGGTTGTGCCCTTATGTGCAAGACCTGCTCATTTAAATAGAAATTTCTTGTACCATTCTACTCAAAGAATTACACAGCCTTCTTGGTCATTTCTACTGTAAAGATGCGAAGTTCAAGTAGATATCAACATGGAGGAGCTACAGCTGGAGGAAAAGACAATCATGACAATATACCCTATGTCCAAGCATCAGCGAGAAAATATAGAGTGTATGCCACAAAGCAGGTATTTCTGTGGTATTGTGTTCAGGGAGTTATGAATCAAGGGTGACAATTAATTGCTAAATAAACATGTAATTACAGGCATAACAACAAATTTTGTTGAATGTTTATATTTTACCTATCTTTCCCAGAGCACTAACAGTTTTTGCACTATCTTTGCACAATTTATTAATTGTTCAGGATATGCCAGCATCTCTAATACTACAATATCGTCATATCGGTTAGTACATGTTTAAACTTTGAACTTATCCTGACAACATTCTTCATAGCAACAACTTCAGCATAACTTATGAAGTAATCAATAAGTTGCACCTTTTAAATGATATTTACTTACTTTTGTTCTAACACACACTATATATACCGGAACCTGTGCATGACTTTCAGATAAATCTGCAGGAAGGCTAGATACTAGCCTTGAAAAAATTGAGTTTGATTGAATGCTGCATACGAGGGAGTTTAGCTGTGTGTAAACTTGCTGGTTTTGAGATGTTTTGAGCTACTAGAAATAAGGGATTACTGCCTGCTGCTCTTTAGTAGCACCTTTGTACCCATTACCCTCTGCAAGAATCTGCAGGACTTTTTCAATCTCACTTCTAGGGAGACTGATGGGTAAAGTCATAGCTACTGCTCAATTATTTCAAATGAGTCATTACAACAGAGGTTAGTCATATAAATAATTATTTGCAAAGTATTACACTGCCTGAAAAGTGTCCATGACAACCATAACAAAATTGTAAATTAATGTATAATGTGTTGATAACTAATTTGTCAATTTTTACAGTCTTGTAAATTTTTTGTTAATTCCAATTATCAAGACATTTTACCAATTAATGGACTCTTTTTAGGCTGCAATTTAACAAATTATGCCTGCATTGTAACTGGTTATTAATGCAAATAATCGTTTGTTTTTATGGATATTTATCATTGAGGGAGTGTTGCTTTAATAAATCTATTCTTATCTGGACTTTTGGATTATCTGGCAAACTTAACCAATCCACTCCAAGAATCTTTGTTGGTGTGGGTAGCCGACATGTGTTACCTAAGTGGAATTAAAATTGAATACTTACTCTACTTGTAGTATATATTATGTATACATATATTTTTTTAACTCCATAAGCATTAATTAAGAACATAATTTGATGCCAATTATTTATGAATCACCCTATACAGCTAACTAGCTAAATTGTGGTTTCTGTTATACCCTCTATTTTGGGTCCTTTGGTGGCCTCTTCTCTAGAAAATCCATTCTGTCATTAAGTGCTCGATTACGAGGCGATATCTTTCGCTATGCGGCGCAGATATTCACAATACGGGAGTCCGATGGATTTCCACTTGAAGAATTTTTATTTTATTAAATTTACATCTTGTCTTAGTAAAATGTGCTGGGCTATGAGTTTACACAATGGATGATAATATTCATAGTGGTTTGTTTTTGTACAATCTGCATAGTATGGTCATGTATTCTGACCATAATCTAAGCATAAAGAAAACACGTGCAAAATAAGATCGCATTATTTAAACTTGCAATATTTTTATCCTCATTCCACTCTCTAATGATTCTCTGTCAGATCATGAAAAATATTAGGAATTTTCACCCATAAAGATGCTCCACTTTACCTAAATGGAGAATGAAGAGGCAACTACTAGCAGCTGATGTTGAGATATTTTTTTACATTTAAAAAGATGTCTAATCAAACTTGTTTATGAATAGTGATACATGTCCAGATATCAAACTTGTAGATAGGTCAGAAATACTAAAACTTGCAGATATGTTTCAAAACAGCTATCAAAAGATATAAATGACTGGCAAGCAGCTTGTCAATATATTCATTATTTAGGAACCAGTATTTTACTCATGAAAAAATATAACTATTCCAAATATTTCAAAAGAGTGGCAAAAGGTAATCAAGAACATAATTGACTAATTGAAATGAAGACATTAAATTTAATCTCATGTCAATACCGGCTGTAGTTTAGAAACTATATCTGATTAATTATTCAATAATAACAAAATCTGCAACATACTTGTTACATGCAATTGTACATGAGAGTCATCAATTACAAAGTACTTTAAAATTTCATATTTTTAGCAACAGCATGTAGAACATTACAATGACATAGTTAACAAACATTATTATATGGAAGTTTCTTTATCAACAGAAGAGCTCTTGATGGAAGAGTGTATAGCTGATTCAATAAAGGTTAGTTTTTTCATCATCTCTTCCATGCTACCTTTTAAATTTTGATTGGACTCCATTCCCTGCATAACACATTCAAGTCATTTTGTTGTAATTATTACAATTTGTATAGGTTTGATAAAGCTATACAACATTAAACAGCATTAATCACTAATACCTTGTAACTTCCATCTGCATCATCTTCGTTGCATTCTAAATCTTCTGAAGTCAAGTACAGTGCAATTTCTTGCCAATGTGATGCTTTGTCGCTTAATTTCGTTATTTTTTTCTTGAAGGATGAGCTGACTAAGCTATAAAATGTTGATATTAATTCTTCCATATTTAATGCAAATTCTACCTAAAAATGAGAAAGACATGATAATTTTATATTTATTTATTCCATTTGAATTTTATTGTATATTTTCATATTACAATGAATACATTATATCGAGAGAAAAAATACTTAAAAGCTAGCTAACTATGTTTTAGTTTGCTAATTTACTGTTAAAATACAAATAATCTAATTTTTGAAACATTACAATAAACTTCTAATAAATAGCTAATACTACTAACCTTCAATTCCAAGCCTCTAAGTGCAGCTTTTTCCCTGATTTGCTGCACATCATCTATTGCTAGACCAGTCTATAACAATGTAATAATCAATACCACCAAGAAATTCAAAATTGATGTAAATGATATTTTTTATACTTACCAGTAAATTGGACAGCAAGATTGGCATCATTATCAAAAACAGTATCCATAAAATAATGGAGATCTCCCTGAAAGGGATTTCTGTGACATCATCTGAGCCCCCGCCAGAATCTAATCTGAAAATGCCTTCATAATCTAACTCTCCTGTCGTCATTGTCATCACTTTCACAAAAGAATTCAGAAGAGTGGCAAAAGGAGATCTCTATAAGGAAAATGTGAATACTATTATGACATACTCATAAAATTGCTATATAATTTTAACACAGCCTTTTTTAAATACACTCTTTTTACACACTTTATTGCATTTCAGAAACCCCTTACTGCAAAGTCAGGATCTGGAGTATAAAATGCCATGAAAAAGACAGAACTGAAAGCGATAACTAGTATAGCAGTCACTATTATTGTCTTCCAAAATGAAACAAATATCTTCTCAAACATAAGAATATGAATGCCTACAATAACACAAAAGGAAAAATATAAACATAGATTTGCAACATGATTTTATCAAGACTATTAAAGAAAAAAATTTCACTGATACTATATAATATGACGACAAAAGTAGTTTGAAACTTAAGTAGCTCAATTGATTGCCTATTAATCTAGTAACAAATAGCTAAACTGCACTTGACAACTATTAGGTATTTCTAATCTTTGCAGACATTATACAATAATTTCACATAAATATTAATATTATAATTATATAATTATATTATATATATTAATATTATAGCAACACGTTAGTCGACTATCCTACCCAAGCTAATGAAACCTACGCTATTCGAATTAAATTTCATCCAGCAAAGTGAAGCAACTAACAGTTTACCTGCAGGCATCATTCTCAATAAGAACAAATAATCAATCCATCCCAAGAAGACTGCAAAACATCCTAACTGCCATTGCCACTTAATTGGACAAGAACATCCAAGAATTGTAGGTAGGCAAAAAACAAAAGTGCAAAAATACAGAAGCAAGTTCACATAGTTTGAGAAATCTTTCCAGTATTTTGTTTTTTGAATTATCATTTGAAATATTTCCGTAATTAGGAAACTTGCCAGCATGAAATATATTAACAAAACTAATACAATCAGACCACCTGTAAACAAAACAAAATATCAAGTACAATAATCAAACCAATTTATAATGACATTTGGAAATTGCAAAGAACAACATAGACAAATTTAGAACTTTACTAAAGTATATTTATTACCTAAAACAGCTAAAAAACTTTATGACTAAACCATAAATTCTTAAAGTGTATTCTCTTATAGCACGTATTAGTATTCAGCTTTAGTCATGTAAGATTATATTTGGAGTATGGGACATAGCATTATATATGTAACAAGTATATGTACAATTTGCTAAGTTATATATTTAATTTTAGTTCTATAAGTTCCAAAACATTCCCACAGAAATGTCTTTATTGATTTTTAAGTACTCACTACATTGGATCAGTTCAATCTCAGATGTGTTGTTAGAATGACCTGCATAGTAGTACAATACATAATAATCTATAAATATGATGCATTAATGATAGCTACTCACATCGCAGCTCTTGTGGATTTGGAGAGGACATGGCATAAAGGGTGAGCATTATAAGGAATACCAGAAAGATTAGCAATATAAAGCTGTATATTGGCAGGCCCTTGATTGTCCATTTGTTATCTCTCAAATTCTTAATCAGTGGATGTAGCAACAGTTTCTTCCGATTGAAATCAATCTGTAGTGCATTTGACACATTCATAATTCACCAGTAAGCTAATAAGGGTGTCTAGTATTCAAATCATACATAATTCTACAATAAATCAGTCTTAAATAGTGAGTTTGGATAACATAGTTTTAGTTTTTAATAGGAGGCACTGCCTGGACACACGAGTATAAAGCCAATATTATTTCCATAGTTAGTCATTATGAAAAGATGTTTTGAATGAAGAAACTAGAGGATATAAGCTAGAAATTATATCTGCTCATTTTGTATAAAATGTATTGGTGTGGAAGTTATAAGGGCTCAACATGGGCTGTCCAGACAGTGCCTCCTGGTAAACACCTCGTGAGGTATTATTTAAACACCGCATTTTACAAAATTCTACAAAATAATTTCCCCTATGCTAAAAATCTAATCCAACTACAAACATGATTTTTTTTTTACTAAAGTGGCTTACTTAAATGTAAGATAAGTAGTTACGTTCGTGGCAAAATCAGCTCACCAAATACATTACTCATACATTATTAAAATATGAAACAATTAATCTGACAGTAATTCCTTTGATGCTAGTAGTCAGCAAAATTCAACAGTCAGTCATCATTTACTGCTAATAAGTATCCATATTTTTCTTTGTTTGCCTACTTATAGTTACGTCTTACTAAGGCAATTATAATAACAATTATATCTAGCTAGCTTAGTATACTCAGAAGTATTGATATATTCATAATTAACTTACCATCACCAGCAATGGATGTTTACTATGTTCCCTCACAAATTTTTTTCTTATATTTCTTATACTATGAGTACTGTTTACATCAGTAGCAGTAGAATTGTTAGAAGCTGAGGGGTCCACAGCAAAAGCATCACCCATTGTTTCACTACTTGAATTATCTTCATTCCCACTGCATTGCAAGAAATTTATTATTTTCAATTAAAAATAACTAAATATTATGGACGTACTCAGTAAAAATGAAGTTGAAGTTTGCATGAATGCCACGTGGCACTTCATGTATTCCAGAACATTGCTCAAGAACTTCCAAAGCAACAGCTAAAGCACAATAAATAGCATGTAATTAAGTATGTATTATCCCCAAGCATAATGTATATATGTCACATGCACAATTTTATGAAGCACAAAAAGTGTGACTCTCAGCACTACAAATAACTATACAAGCTTATACTGAATAATTTATCAGACTTTACTTAAGTTCATTGGCATAAGCTCTTGGCATTCTACTCAGCAAAGTAAAACTGCCACCACAACAGGTAGCAAGAAATTTATTTGCTAGTGTGATTACCAAATGCCAGTAGGGGCATTACATACAAAATGCTAGTACGAGGCTGAGCTGCTTCATTCACAAATTAATTAACAAGTTGGCATCAAACACACTTAAATCATCATCCTCAATACATTCATGCCTAATTCAATATTTAATTCCCACTCCAAAATCTGAGAAAGACAAACAGACTGACAGGCAGGACAAGTATTATTATCTTCTCTCACACAGGTGCACTAAGAGTCAATTAGGATTTCTAACAACAACACATTCTAACTAATGTATTGATTGCTGCTGTATGTGGGAATTTGGGAGAAAAGTAAGTACAAGTAAATGCATTGATTAAAAATTGCCTTTTCTTATTCTATGTAAGACATTTTAAGTGTTTTTGATATGACTACATTGAAATTTGATTTATTCTCTCTTTCACATTCTTTTATTAAACAATATATTATACACTAGTAAATAATGTTTCGCTATAACTGGGGTTCATATCCAGGACCACTTGCTTAATGTGCAGACAGGCAAGTGGTCAGGGGTTTGAACACAAGTGAGCCAAACTTCTTTTTTTTTAATTCTGTATTGTTTAATGAAAGTCTGTGAAAGAGAATGAGAGAATAGATCTAATGAGTAAATGAAGGCTTAAAGAAAAGTATGAAAGGATAAATTGATTTATTTTATGTAACTAAGCATGTGTAACAACTTCAGTAGTATACAAAATGGTCAACACTCAGTTTTTTTTAACAATTAATAACACCTAAATGGTCGTTCTGATTCTTATTGTCTTACATGGCATTTTCTTCACCAGTTCTTTAAATACAGTAGTATCTTCATCTGATACCCATTCACACTGCAACAATTGCTTCACATTATCTGTTGAGCTTTGAAGTATAGCTTTAGCAATAGATCTAAATAAATGAATGGCTATGATAATGTTTAATATAACATCAATAAGTAAAATTTATATAATGTTGGAGGTTTGCGAATCAATGACACTGTAATAACTGGCATCAGCCCAACGTAGGTATTTTACACCAGTAAATATAACTGGGCAACAAATTTAGAAAAGTGATATATAATAAACTGCTCTGGGCAGAATTATTAACAGGAAAGCTGAATAAGCCAAACAATAAGAATATGCTGCTTGCATAGGATTCACAATTAATATAATGCCTTACTGCTAATTTTTAGCAGTAATAATAAGTCCATGTTAGCTTATCTATACACGCTACCATATTAATTGAAAGTCAGCCAGAACTGTAATACTACAGTAATATAATGTGAACTAAGACTTACTCTTGACCTCTTTCTACAGCCTCCTGAATTGGAGTCTTCCAGGACTTACAGTTCCTCAAAGTAACTTTAGATTTACACAACAAAATCTTCACAACATCCAGTTGTCCTTGTGTAATGGCAATGTGCAGTGGAGAGTCATGCTCCCTCACTGGATTTATCATTGATTCCAAGAAACTTTCAGAATTTTTCTTTGAAACAGCTTTGATCACTTCGTGAACTATTTTGTCATGCCCATGATATGCAGCAACATCAAGAGGAGTCAAATCCTTTCCATTTCTATTAACAAATTGAAAAACACACTCTAAATCAAGTTGCAACCTTTGAAATTTCACATAAGTTTCTGAACTATACATGTAAAAAAAAAAATTTCACGTATATAATTGATATGCTTTATAAGAATATTATGTGTCCCTAAAGAATATTATTCCACACTTACCTGGCATCACACTTTATCTGACTCTGAAGCAACAACTCTGTAGCTTCTTGGTGACCGTTTGCACACACCAAGTGAAGAGGATTGTCTCCATTATCGTCAGGTCCTAAAAACTGGCAAGACGTCTTCAACAATTCCTTTATAATTCTGAAAGCAATAAATATTACTCTCAAATAGCTCACTATCAGAAATATAGCCACTAAAATGCTAAATAATATTGTAATGAATGACAATTTCATTAATATGCAAACTATATTATAATATACTTTACTATTGCATATATATTTTAAAATTAAAATTTGCACTGTTATGTTCTATTATAGGTACAAAAATAATATTGAAGTCCTTTTTGAAATTATGGCAATGTAAATGGTAGTTTATTTAACCTCCTTTATAGATACAATTTTGTATACTTACAAGCAATAGCCTTTTTTTGCAGCAATATGCATTGGCGTTCGTCCATTTTTGTTTCGTGCATCTGGATTAACATTTTCTAACTTCAACAAAATTCTAACTCCTTCTACATTGCCTCTGCGAGTGGCGGCATGAAGTGGTGTACCTCTACATTTATCAGTCCCATTAATGATCTCACTGCAGAGTGTCTAAACACAAATACATTTCATCACTACATACATTTCCATTAATACATCTGTCTATATATGCATAAGCACCGTGATCATTAATCTAGTGAAGATAAGTACAACCAAGTCATACTTTTTTTGCATTAGTAAAACTTTAAGATGTTTTGTTATAATTAAATTTTCTAACTATATGCATAGTGTTTACATTTACAAGAGATATCCTACTGATAGGTGATCTCTAATTAACCCTCAGCATTAATGTGCGTGAGGGTACAAAGTAAATGTTTTTAGCTAACAAATAAAAAACATTAGCTGCCTCTATGCAGCTTTTTAACTACTACAGTTATATTCATGTCCTAATATAGAGTTAGGTTCAAACCTGTCCATAATTCTTAGAAATGCCAGTTGTTTTATTTGTTAGTTTGTTTTGTAAGTCAAACTGTTGCAGCAAGTTGCTATTATGGCACTGAAACCCCCTTTATACCATATATACATATATTTTAAAAATTCGTCTGTTGTTTGGTAGCAGGTGAGTAAGAAGTTAAAATCTATTATACAACAGTACTTAGTTTTATGTAACCTAACTTGGGAGACTCACTCACCATTTGTGCTCAAGCACACTACTAGTTTTTGATCTACTTATTAATTTTTTGTAACATAATGTTACAAATCTAGGTTTCTATACAATAAAACCTATTTTATAATATAAGTATGATTCTAGCGACGCACCTTCTCCCCACTTTTCATTAAAAGTTTCTGAAAAGAAAAACATTAATAGATTGAACAATACAAATACATTGAGTTTGCTACAATTCTAAACAAAGGAATGCTTTGGCAAAGTTCCAGTTAAGGACAAGACTAGGACTAGTTAAACAAACAAGTCATATCACAGTAAAACTCCACCCACAATATGTAACCCCACCCACAATGTGAAACCACACACCCTCTGTGAAACCATACCCAAATGCCTTACCCACACAGTGAAACTCCAACCATACTATGAACTATACCCAAACCCTAAAACCCCACCCACACAGTGAAACCCAACCGATACAGTGAAACCCCACCAACACTATGAAACAAACCTTCAGAAAAACTGAATTATCTTTCAACTCAGCAGCAATGTGAATGACATTCCTCCTCGTTGCATCTACATCTGTAATAGATACTCCTCTGGTATACAGTGCTTCAAAACATTCGTAATTGCCTCTTATAGCTGCTGAAATAAGTGGTGTGTGAATTTCTTTGTTCATAATGGAGGAATTTGCATTTCTAAAAATGAAGTATACAATAAATATTATTTTAATTTTGGTTTTAAACACAAAAATGCAATCTGAAGTAAAATGAAGATTTAATAAATTACATGAATTACCTTTTGTCCATCAGTTCTTCAATCACTTTGACTCGGTTGTAAATAGCTGCCAAATTCAATGACGTATTCTGTAATATATCTTCCACATCTACTGACACTCCATCAAGAACTTCATTGATAACTTCCCAGTGTCCATGACGTGCTGCAATGTGAACAGGGTAGGATCCATCAATGCTTCTTAAAGACTTTGCACCATTTTGCTTGAGCAATCGAACAATCCCTGAACTTCCATTTTGACAGGCCAAGTGCAGAGGAGTCATCATATCTGCTCCACATGTATTTGCTAATTGAGTGCATTCTCTACTGTTCAGTTCAACTTGATCATTTTGTTCACTTTGTTCACGCATGCTCGTGAATAAAAGCTTTACGATCTCTTCATGTCCCTCCAGACATGCCACATGAAATGGACTCATTTCAAGTTTATTTTGCATCTCCTTAACACAGAGTTCATCGAACAGTTCCATTGGTTTATACAACGTTAAAATGTGCTTCACTATATCCATTTTTCCACCATAAACTGCTTCATGGAGAGGAGTATTTCCTGACGCATTTTTCATATTGAATTCATGCTTCATTTCTTCACTCCCCAATAATATTTCAACCATTATCATGTTTTTATTGTGACAGGCTATATGTAATACTGGAGTGTAATTGGGCTCTTGCTCAGCTATAAGCTACAGAACATTGAATGTAATATTTAATTGGTTGCATATAGTAAACCAGTATCTACATAAAGAGCTATTGTGAATTTTGTTTTACAACACTAAAGTTTAGATGACTTTATAATATTATTATATCACTGACCAATAGAATACACTTTTGCATTTACACGACAACTTATATTAAACATTAGGTAGAATACAACTATAGACATTTTGTTTTTCCATTCCACTGTTTATGTCAATTTAACAGATTTTACATTATATTATTAGACATTATTTGTAACACAAGTAAAACTTACATATTTTTGACTATGTAGTATTTGAGTAACTATATGAGATAGTTGTTCTAGATCACCTTCTCTCAACTTTACACCATACTGAGCCAAAAAGTGCAAGACATTAAATTTTTCATCTCTGCTGGCAATATTCACATCTAATCATCCGACAACAAGAAAGTGTAATAATGTAATCCCAAGAAAGTGAGTTAGGTTCGATATAGCTTACCTGCTCCTTTATTGATCAACATTTGAAGAATGTCATAGTGACCATATATGGCTGCATAATGGAGTAGACTATATCCAAAATGGTCAAGTTCATTGAGTTTTTCTGACTCAAAGTCTAAGTCATCAGCTCTCAGGGAATTAATTCGGACTTTCTGTAGCATACCAAATATTTTTTTATAAATAATGTATTAATAATGCAAAGTGTAAATAAAGCAGTAAAGAACCATAATAGTTTTAAAGCATGATGAGTAACTGCTCAAACCAACAGTAAAACAAGCTAGCTCTTTGTTAAAAGAGCTCATGTGTGTGTTGTTGTTTTTTACAAACAGGATATTACTAAAGTAAATGTGTTATATGCATTCACTTGCAGTATCTTATAATGTTTCCTTAAAAGCAATATACAATTAAATTTGACAATGTATGTGAAACAGATAATCATGGTTTCACTTTTTTATTTCTACTTTCCACAGTTGTGCTTTCCTACTGTGTCCATTTAATTTATACACCAATTCTTGTCTCCCATAGCTTTCTTCTTGAACATGCCTTTAAATGTAAGACTTTCAAATTTAGTATATATAGCTATAACATGTTTCTGTATCAATTACAACTTTATTCTCCTGCTTTATCCCGCTGCCATAACTGTCCTTTTCGCCATTTCACCTGCTTTCCTGAACACTTCACCAAAGCAGTGAAAATGCTGTGAACATAAAGGTGTGTTCCACAATATGGACAGCTTGAACTGCCGCTATCCTAAAAACTATATCAAGCTGTTCTAAGTCTTAGGATAATTCTATGCTAGCTACTTAAATATCAACTATGACAGATAAGATGCTCAAGAGTCGTCTGCTGCTTTTTATTTAATTTTTCTCTTATTAGGCAAATACTCACGCAAAGAGTGCTAAAATGTGTCAACCTATATAATATGGAGAAGAAGTACTACTTTAAACTAAGTTATGCCTAATATAACATACAATAGTATAACTACTGCAAAGTAAAGGCACCTAGCTAATCTGTACAATACATAATAATTTCCAAGTTAGCTTAAATTTTAATGTATTGCTGGTGAATATGGGTAAAGACTCAGTGATTTTACATTGCACTTTGATGATAAAGTGAATCAAAGCTACTCATTACACAAAAATCATCACATAAATTTTCATTCCTTTTGGCAAATCTTAACCCTTTCGCCGGTATAACCGCCATATGGCGGTCGAGGTACCCATCGACACAAAAAGAAGTATAAAAAACGAACCGCTCACGCCATCGACTTGTTTTAAACACCAAAATAGAGCTTAAAAGGAA
>WLWI01001610.1_pt1 | contig 19508 bp, 4 predicted proteins | sample 6701501 | NCBI WGS metagenome assembly WLWI01 (sample SAMN12718690, study PRJNA515312) | sponge metagenome | isolation source: marine sponge | host: Mycale hentscheli | place: New Zealand: South Island, Marlborough, Capsize Point | collected 2014-11-01
TGATGCTAACTGAGAATGGAAAGGGTTACACTGTGCACTGCAGTTAGATGTAATTTCTGTCCTATTTTTCTGTAAAAAGAGTCTGCTCGCTCGCCATGCATTTGCGCTATTCGAGCGCACCACTAGTTTATATATATATTTGGGCGTACATATATCATTTTGTACTTTGACCCTCTCATACTTTTGCGTTAGCTCCGTCCCAAACTTCACTAAACAGAATCCTCTCATTATTGATCATTGCCTGTATCACTCTAGAAATTGAATTGTTTACCACGTTAAATTCTTTTGCAGATGCAGTTAAAACTCAAAAACTTACCGGAGTTCCATTTCTATTCAAGTTAGTAGCGGTGGTAAGTTATTACGCTATTTGTCACAGTTATAAGCTTTACACAACAGTATTTACTCGAAAATTAATTGTCCACCAGAGTAACCACTAAGGTAAGTCTGGCGTAGGTATGTTCAGTTGTGTGAAAGTATTGTGCTTCCAATTACTACTAAGAATACATAAAGAAAAAGTTTACATAACGTGATTTGATTTTGTTGCTTCTTTTTTTTTTTCAATTCAAACGGTTGCGGGGAGTGGTTACTATGGCGTTGAATGCATTTACCATATATACGTAACTTAAAAACTCGACTTTATTTTAGTAGTTTGAATGATAGAAGTTAAATCAATCGTTTAGCTCACTCGTCATTTGTACTCAAGCACATCACTAGTATATTTTAGGCTATACGATCGTAAGCGATTTTTGGCCACTACAGTCACTCCCATACTCACGTGAACAACTAATTTCTTTGCTACCTGCAGTTATTATATCTTAGAGTTTTACCAAGTGCTTGGAATTTCCCCGTTGAAACAACTGGTGAGGTGAGTGTCACTTGTATGCACGAGTTGCATATCAACTTGCTCAAGGTTTCCATGTCGACTTGCATGAGCTGCACACTGGCATATTCATACTGATACTAGCTACTCCAAATAAAGTATTCTTTTAGTCTTTGTAATAGCTAGCTAGTGCATAGTAACGCTGAGGGTTCGCACCCTTGGTGCTTTATTCTTGTTTGTTGTTGACTCACTTCAATGATATGTGCACAAAGGCACTAATTTATGTTAAAAATTTAAACCTTCCTCTTTATTTTGGTCATAACTTTTAAACTCATAACATTCCATATGCATTAGTAGAACTGAATGATATGTCATGTAACAAAGTTGCTTCTTTGACTGCTTCTTTATTGGGAAAAAGTGAACGAACCATTAGTGAATGACGATACTCTTTTGTTGAAAATGGAGTTAGTTTTCCACAATCGTCACAAGGGAAATACATAAGTGAGGGAATATATGGCAGAATGAAGAGCTCAATGAAGCAGCTAGTGATTATGTTCGTGCAAATGCTATTGTTAAAGGTAATCCCAATATGACGGTTGTTAGTTTTTGTTCATTGGTCAATGATACATTACTTCCCAATAATATCTTAGATCCAGAGTATCCCAGGTGTATAAGTGTGTAAACTGCATGTGTATGGTTGCATGAATTGGGATTTCAAGTTCTTGATAAAAAAAAGGAGTATATACATAGACGTACATGAATGACCTGACGTTGTAGAGTACAGAAAGCATTTTCTTGAGAAAATTAGTTGTTAAAGAGTCACAGTTGGTGTCTGTTGGATGGTCACCAATTTCAGTGGTGTTTAGGACAACTAACGTGGGTTAGCTAGCTACCTAGCTATACTAACTATTTCAATTTTTGTAAAATTTGACTCTAATTGATGTACGCATACATGTGGAATGATACAGTAAAAATGAATGATGTAATGATGACATAAACGAGAATGACGTAAAGAAAATTCAAAATTCAGTAGGTGATGTTTACTGACTCACCCACCACATACTTGTGTCTTGACTAAAAATCAATATGATGTAACTAAAAAATAACCCCTACATAACTATGTGTCCAATAACTTGGATTGAATATGGTGAATCAAGAGATGGTTATTGGACAAGTGAAATTTTTTACATCAAATCAAATGAGAGGTGCAATAAAAATCGCAGAAGGAAAATATCCACCAAGCTTTCGTTTGTTTGGCTTTTTTTTTTATCACAGTGGATGTCATAAGGCTTCAGATGATCCTCTTAATGTACATAGGATGAATGCCTAGGAAGGTGGAGCTCACCCTTGCATGCATGACACAATTATACAAGGGATGGACCATTTACGTGACAAAAGTTGTGCATCAGCAAAATGGTGACAGTGAGAATACCAAGAGGAATGATTGATGCTTTAAAACAATGAGACTGTTACATTGAAATGAAAGTTGATGAAATGCGTGATGCATTGTCTAAGCATCATGACGTCAAGGAAGAATAAATTCAAACACAGTCATAGACATGCTTGTTTATTTATACCCAAATTTCATTGTGGAGTCAATCCCATTGAGCATTGCTGGCCTCAAGCCACAAGATACACAAGGGCTTTTTCTACATAATATAGAGGGATTGAGAAAGAATATCATGCCTGCCCTTGATGGTACATCACAAGAAAATATTAAGAACTAATTTTGTAGAGCTAAGAACTACATGTTTGGTTGCATACTAGGGAATTCTGCTGGAATTGACTTAGAAAAATTAACCAAAAAATATTCAAAAGACTTCAAATCTAATCGATGAGTTTTCTGAGGTTCATTAATTGAACTTGAAAAATGTATTCTACAGAATTTATTAATTGTTTATCTATTTGCACTTATTTCAAACAAATATTTAAAATTGTTTATCTATTTCCACTTATTTCAAACAAATATTTAAAATTGTTTATCTATTTGCACTTATGTCAAACAAATTTATACTAGCTTCAAAATGGCGACCAGGTGTTCAATTGTTGAGGTAGTAGACTTGGTTTAACAGCGACTTCGGCATTTTAGATGGTATTCAGAAGTTATTTATACTTGCAGAAGAATTCAATTACAAAGAGGGACTTGTGTGCAGTAAATCAGACATTTTTTGACTACAACTTTAGAAGCCAGATTTGTGAAGATTTGCATGAGGGATGAGGTTATACTGGACTACAAATTAGCTAAAGACAGTCTAGTCAGATACGGAAAAATTGTTTATCTATTTGAACTTATATCAAACAAATATTTATTTAAAATACTGCTTTGCCCTACTAAGTTCAGCAATTCCATTTTAACATTACAGCCATTCCTTTCTGCAACACAACCTTAGCTGTTCTTAAGTGAAGTACCAGTGGCAGTAGCTCTTGAAAACAGGCTCTGTGTTTCATACTTGTGATCTGTAGAATATGTATGCAACCATTGACCACTATTAATACAAAATTACTTATCACATCAGCAGAGAACTTTTCCAACTGAACTAGAAGACCTGAAGAAAGGCAGATCAGTAAAGACCACCAGTCCATCAAACAACGTCACCCCATGCTGGGGAAAGATGGATTGATGAGGGTAGGAGGGAAACTACAGCATTCCTCACTTCCTTATGATAACAAGCATCCAGTGATTATACATGGACCAGACCCTCTGGTTCGAATTTTGGTCGTTCATCTCCACAACGCATCACTACATGCAGGACCAACATCACTAGTAGGACTGCTTTCACTACGCTTTGACATATTGGGAGCTAAGTGTCTGGCTAAAGAGGTGTCTGCAGGCTGTTATGAATGTCACCGTCACTACACCAAAGTTGTCAGTCAATTGATGGGTCAGCTACCCTCCCATTGTCTATCTATTGTTTCTCTATTTCATAAAACAGGAGTAGATTTTGCTGGCCCACTCCAACCGAGAATGGGCCATGTCCGGAAGACAACGATAATTCCAGGCTATTTATGCATCTTTGTGCACCTCACTACCAGAGCTGTGAACATAGAGGTGGTTTTAGACCTCACCACAGAGGCCTTTCTTGCATGTTTGATACAATTCTTCGAGGTTGACCTTCACTTATATATAGTGATAACAGCTCAAACTTCATTGAAGCTCAAGAGTACTGGAGAAGCTTATCAAAGACTCGGTCAGATGCAGCCTTCAGGAACCCTTTACCAGTACCTGGTCAATCAGAGAACAGAGTGGTGACACACCCCTGCAAGGTCCCCCCACTTTGGACGAATATGGGAGGCAGGATTGCGCCAGATGAAGACCTTCCTCCTTAAGACAGTCAGACTACACCATTTCATACCTGAGGAACTTATGACAGTCACAGTTGAAGTTGAATCCACGTTGAACAGTCGTCCACTTGCTAGGATGGAGTCTACACACACAGACGCCAGGGAAGTGGCATCAACCCCAATGATCCTTGAAAGTGTGAGACTTTATTTTACTTAAAGATGGTGGTGACCTTTGCAAATGATCATGGCCCACTGCAAGAATTGTCAATGTACATCCAGGTTCCAATTGCTTGGTACATGTTGCCACAGTTCGAACTGCAAGAGGTACCTTCAAATGAGCCATTACCAAGCTAGCACCCCTTGTAATGATTGATACCTCAGAAGACAAGAGGCCTTGACTGCCACCTTGCCACCCAGTATGCTTGGGACTGCTATAGTCACTGAAGAGACACAGAACTATTTAGCTAATCAGCAACTTACTTATAATAATTAGCATGTTATTTATACACATGCGCTCATTACTTTATAATTATATTCATTGACTAACCAATCATGCTTTCCTGTATCATTTCATTCATAGGCAGCCTTTTTGGTGATAACTATTGATAAACTTACTTAGTTCACTAAAAGGATTTGACTCTCCCCTACCAGTCCCATTGGCCATTAACTTTATGAGCGGGGCAGTGCATTACTCTGAACCAGTGCACTGAGCTATTGATACATTACCAAATTACCAAACCCAACTGTGCAAGTGGGCCTTTCAACTCCACGTAGACTCTCTATCCATCCATTTGTAGGTCGGCCTTGCTTCCTGAGAAATCCTCCTGGTTAGGTTATTTCTTCAGGAGCCATTCTGTGATGAATAAAACTATTAACACTGAAGGACAGCTCAACGCCTACTAGCTAACTTCTAATGTACAAACCTGTGTAAATAATTGTTATAATAACTTCCTCATCAACAAATAAAAGTAGCTAGTCCAATTCCCCTAAACCCCCCCACCCCCCCCCCCCCCCCCCCCCCCCCACCTCCCCACTAACTTCAAATTAGTTATTAAAGTATAAAAGTAAAATTTATAAAAACAACTTTACATTAAAAAACAGTCATTCTTTATTTGCAAAATGAAGTAAGAAAATCGTCGACTTCATTTTGTAGCTATTCTATCAGTCACATGGTTGGGCAATAATATCAATAGCTATAGCTATAGTCAACATTTCAATATTTATTTTTTACTGTTACAAATGCCAGTAATATCGATTTATCAACTGAGGTGGATAAAAGCACACCTACACCGACATTAGTTAGTCCATAACTGGAATGCAGTTGAGGTGCACCAGTAACTGGGCAGCAGAAGCCATATGTAGAGTTATAGATATAGAAATGAAGGAGACAGTTTTTATTATTATTATAAAGAGTCTACTAAGCGTAGAGACCCAAACAATTTACTTCGCATGTTCACTACTCAGAAGCTCTTAAGCTTGAAAAGTGCTATGTTTATCTTTGAAGACATGACCAGTTGATCAATTTTGCTTCAGATTTGATGAAATAAAAATACCAAGGCGGCATGTGTGAAAGTGGTACTAACTGAGGGTTTCACAGTCCCACAGAGCTAGCTTTCTATATAATATATAGATTTATACTAACCTCAGGCCTTCGGCCCTTGGTGTTGTGTAAATCCCACACTGACCTCCACATCATATTTGTATTCAATGTGTAGTTACATCACAATATTTCATTCATTGATATAGTAATGTCCTAATATTGCTGCATTGGGATGAGTGTAGTAAGTCAAGTAGCGAAGTGTCAAACCCAGCTAAAAGGCTAGACTGTCCAATAGAACTAACTGTTTGCTACCACAGGCCCAACCAAACTCTCTACACTTTTCTTCTCAATAATTCAGCGAGCGAGCGAAGCGAGCGAAGCTGACTATCAGTCGTGTTCAATTGAGATTTCAGATATATATAAGTATGTATACGTACGTCAAAATATTTCGCCCGCGCTTCTAATTACGTAAGTTAGGTAAAGCGTTCACAGTTCCAGTATTTTTCAATTAACTAGCGCGGAGAATCCTGCTGCACTGCCTTACGCAACGTTTCAACCAAAAAGTTTATAGCTACTCTCTTCTTGAAACAATTGTGAAGTCTTTGTCAAGCTGCGCTTCTTTGCCACTGCTTTCGAAGTTTATTCAGGTAATTCTGTTATTGTTACTACACATGGGTCCCACTTCCTTAGTCTGGGATCAGAGACTTTAGATTCTCTGATGCTAACTGAGAATGGAAAGGGTTACACTGTGCACTACAGTTAGATGTAATTTCTGTCCTATTTTCCTGTAAAAAGAGTCTGCTCGCTCGCCATGCATTTGTGCTATTCGAGCGCACCACTAGTAATACTCTGAATGGACACCACAGTTATAATACAGGAATTAGAGTGGTTGTTTAATACACAACAATGTTCAAGATAAGTGGGGGACTGTCAAACATACACATAACATGCACAACACAGTCAGCAGAGGGAGAGCTCAACTGTACTCTCATGAGGGTGAACCCGAAAAATTGCCCATCCTACATGAGCCCCATGTTGAGGAGATGAGGTGCTAAATTAAAAAATGAACTGAACTATTATATAAACTTTTTCACAGGCTAAAGAAGAGTAAAAATATAAGCATGAGAGTGAATGTCATCCCTTTATTATGTTCTTACAGCATGCTGTTGTTATTTGCACTTCAAATTTTTTTTTGAAATAGCTATAATCCAGTTGAACAGTAAAATAAAAGTGAGGATAAACACTAAAGAACTCAATTCAAAAATATTAACCAGGTGAACAACAAAATACATGTACAAAAAAATATTCAATAAAAATATTATGAAGTTTGACTAAAAAATAAAAGTGAGAAAACTCACAACTCAACTCAAGGTGCAAATTGAAATTGCTCGTACATGTCGATTTAAGACACAATTAAGTATTCTGAAATGTCATGCAGTACACTGTATTTGTTAAGAATTGTACCAAGATCTTCAATGCTGATTTTGTCAGCAAAATATTTTTTCAATTCTGGAATTTCCAAGATGCATTTGGGTAGGCCAGATATGTCTATTGCTCCATTTACTGTCAAATGGACCAATTCCGAGCCATCTAGATTGATGCAAGGATCAAATGTGAGAAGGTTCTGTAAACTGATGGCTTCAATATCTAAAAAAATTGAGCGGTGCGATGACTTCTCTTTTAATGCTTCTCTGACAAAGGAGAATCCGATATTTTTGCAACTTTTTAATTCGCTGTATGACATGGGAGGAGGATAAAGAATGCACTCACCTTTGAAACTATCAGTATCCCAGTTTAAAATATCCCTTTGCACATCCCGAATTTCATGCAAAATATCAGCTCGGTACTTCGCAAGAAGAACACTGGAAGCAGATCTGATTACGATATGTAATTGTTTAGTGTTCTCAGCTTCTACTAATATTTCAACTTGATCTTGTGTATAAAAGAAGAGACCATTTTTCCACAAGTGAATTCTTCTCACATAGAACATGTTATCCTTCATTACAGTGAATTTGTATGTAAGGTGAACTAGTACTAAGTGAATAAAACGTAAGCTCCAACTTTGAGGATTTTCAAATAGCCATGCTGTTACATTAAAATTACCTTCCTTTTTGTCATATGGCATTTTTTCCATGTCACTTTTTATTAAACCAGGAAAAAAATACAGTTTTCCTTCGGAACAATCCATTTTGTCAGCATGTTGCTGTTGTGTAATACATTCAAAGGTTCGTTTAGAAATTTCAGTGCAAAATTCTAAGCTTATTAGATAATTAATCATGACATCTGCATTTATATCAAGACTTGTAAATATTTCTTTGATTTTTTGCTCTGGAACTACACCAGTATTATAAGTCATAAGAGAATAATTTGGAGCATCTTCGAAATTAGAAGGAGAAAATAATGAATTGGCTTTACTAAACAATACATTTTGTGCAGTTTTCCCCACAATCCACCAATCTAGCTTATTTTCCGATCGCATCAAAAGAAGAATATCATTGCGAATATAAAGTTCTTTCAAAAGGCTTAAAAGAGCTTTTTCTTCTTCTGGAATAATCATATTGGAATTATTTCCTTTAACTATCAAGCAGTGATTATTCGTAAGTTCAAATTTTCTCCCACTTATTATCTTTTCTATCAAAGTTTTTACTTGGCATGGTAGAACTGGAAACCATGTATTAATATAGTATTTCAGCTCATCCAGAATTTGATCTTGAGGGAAAGATTCTGAAGAAATAAACATATCTTCCAAATTGGTCAATAATTGATACATTCCAGTGGTGTCTGGCTTTGTACAATTTAACAAATATGGATATTCATGTCTATCCAAAGGAGATGTGTCATGCTTGTGTAATAATGTTTGAAGTGCTCTTCTTTTAGACCGTCGAGACTCATTGTCATCAAATTTGTCATCGTGGCTGCAGACTAGCATAAGATGAATAATAGTGTTAGCTTTTACTTGAACATGGCCACGAACAAAATTTAGCCATCGCATGATTTGTTCTTCATTTTGGTTGAGACTATCTGTCCCTTTTATGAGCAATATAAATATAAACGGATTCTTTAAAGAATCAGCATTTAGTGCCAGCAAATTCTTCAAATGTACAGAATGGCTTGCTTCAAATTCAACCTGACCACCAAAGTCATAGAATCTATAACAGTGTGCATTCTTGTAGTATGTATACTCTGACATGACTAGACCCGTGGTTGGCTTACGTTCTGATGACAGTTTCACTTTGCTGTTGGTCAGCATCATTCGCAATGTGTCAATCAATGTAGTTTTTCCTGTAGTAGAATCTCCAAGAACAATAATATTTACTGAAGAGTCAGGAGTAAAGTTGGATTCATGGCGCACATAGGATTTCAGTATGGTTCCTTCTACCTTAGCTCCATGTGCTGCAAAAAACTGTGTTATTACTGAATCTCCTCGCTTCGATTGACTTAAAAAAAATGGAGTTCCATATTTACTTCTCCAGTTGAGGCTCTTAGCTCCATTATCTTGTTTAAAAATTTCATAAATCATCCATTCCTGCTTGTATAAGCAAGCATAATGGAGAGGTGTGCAGTAGTCTTTATTCCTTGAATTGATATCAACAAATTTAATTGCTTTGTAAAATATTTGCATGTAAAGTTCTTCATAATTACACATGGCTATGTAATGTAATATTGTTGCTCTGTCAGAATCTATTTGTTTGAAAAGTGAATGATTTAATTTGTCATCATTTGTCAAAAGCTCAATTAAATCATTGACTGTGAAAATTGGAGCGGTTGAGTGAGACTGTTGTTTTACAGCTTGCTCATATTTGTATCTACTATTGTCTAGGTCAAAAAAATCTCCACTACCTTCACCATAATCACTATCAATTTTAAAATGACCATAATCTTCTTCAAATCCAGTCCTGTGACGGTTCATTGTATTTTTGTAGACAATTAAGTACATTAACAGTGGCACTTCCAGATTTTTATTTTTTAAATATTCAGAGTTTTCAGCTTTTGTGCACATAGCAAGCAATTTAAGATCACATTGTCTTGATATTTTTGCTACAAAATTGAAATGGGTATTATCAATTGCTAGCTGAAGTGGAGATTTCCCATCATTGTTATACCAAAAGTCTTTATCAAAAGGAAGTGGAAGCAAATACAAAGCATTTTCTATAATTCCCTCACGAAAGGCAAAATGAAGTGCTGTGTTTCCTTTTTTATTTCTGGTATTATGATCACACTTTTTGGAGGACATTAAAAGCTCAATAATATGTTTAGTGTCACGTCTCCCAGCTAGAACATGTAATATAGTGTTTCCTTCTTTGTTGGCATATGAATCCAGTTTGCAGGTATCAGGAAGACCTTCAATGAGCCATTTTAAAAGGTCATAGTGCTTTTTGTAACCTGCTACATGTAAAGGTGTATCAAAGTCATTATTGCGAGCCAGCCTTGAACATTTATCTACACAAATTTCTGCCATTTCTTTAAAGTTCAAACGGCAGCAAATGTGGAGAACAGTTTCTCCAGATTTATTTTTGACATCCGGATAGGAATCTGGTAAGTTCAGGAAATATGTAACTAATTTTGACTCATTTTTCATGCAAGCAAATTGCAATGGGGTCAGTTCATTCACTGTATCAAGTACATTTATATCTTCACTTAAGTTGTAATTATTTTTAGTATCACCTAGTGCTTTAATCATTTCTAGGTCATTTTTCCAGCAAGCAAAGTGAACTAGAGTTTGCCCCATGTAGTTTTGTAAGTTTATAGGATATGCTTTGGTAGTGGTCAAAAAGCTTTGCAATAAATTGAAATCCCGGAACCTTGCCGCTGTATTTGCTGCAGTTTCCCCTTTAATCTCATTGATAGCTAATATATCACATTTAGCATTGTGAAGAAATAAATCTATCAATCCTTTGTTTCTGGTTCTGAGAGCATTAAAGATGGGAGTATCCCCAAACTTGTCATGCTCATTCCAGCTGTTGCATTTATCATGATTAGCAAGTATCTGGGTATATTCAATGTCATTACCATCGCAGGCTGCAATATGAAGAGGAGTTTCTCCATCTTTGTTCTTGATATTTAAATTTGCTTCATGAGTGATCAGAAAATGAAAAATATCTTTTTTTTTCCCTCGTATAGATATATGCAATGGAGAGTCTCCTCTATTGTTGGCTACATCAAGTTCAAACCCTTTTTCGAATAAATGTTCTACAATCTCCAAAGAACCCCATTGACAAGCTGTATGTAAGCATGTATTATGTAACTGATCTCTAGCATTAATTATTTGCACTTCTGGCACTTCTTTAATCAGATATTCAAAAACAGTAGTAACCATTTTAAGATCACCACTAATGCAGGCGGCATGTAACAAACTAACATCATTTCGAACTTTATCATCAAAAGAATGAATATTTTGTAAGTGACTAAATATGGCATGATCTCCTCGCTTGACTAAAAAATATAGGATACTCTCATCTTGGATTTTAGACTGTTTCTTTTCCCAGTAAGGATACCCTTCATCATAGTAAACATGCACTGCTGGTGGCTGAGCCTCATAAATAGGTGATAAAATTGGATTTGAATCAATTGTTAGCAGGTAGTCAATAATATCATAATGTCGAAGTTCACAGGCGAATTTTATCAAGGAAGGGACATACTGCTTAAAATCATAATTTAGCACCAATTTGATCTCAGTGAAAATTAGCTTGACAGCTGGTAAATTGTTGCAGCGGCAAGCCATGTGAAGAGGAGTGTTATTATTGTCAAGGAAGGCTTCACGAAAATTGTTGTCAAGTCTCACAAAAAATTTTTTTGAAAAAACTTGGACTAAAATGTCATCTTCAAATTCAATAAGCTTAGGAAGTTCTCGATCTCTTATGCGAGAAATACTAAAATATGTGATCAATCGTATTAGGGCTAGCGATTTAGATTGACAGGCAATATGTAGCAATGTCAGACCCTTATCAGTAGTACTATCACAGATAGACTTGTGATTATAACAAAAATAAGCCACTATGTAAAATTGGCTAGCACTACATGCAGAATGTGCAGGATTATTTCCATGTTTATCACGAATATTCAGTTTACATCCATAAACCTCAATGAGTGTATGAATTATATCAAGACGCCCATCTCGACAGGCCAAATGAAGTAGCATTTCTCCATCTGAATTTAACACTTGATACATATCAAATTTTGTAGTGGTAATAAAAATAACCAGATTAGGTCTTTCTTGTGGTAGCAATTCTTTTTCAAATTCAAAATAAGTATTATCTAAAAAATACAAAACCTTATAATTTTGATACTTTAAAATCACTGGCAGCAACAGAAAATAGTTGGATCAATGCATTGAATAATATTGAGCTTTTCACTGACAATATTCAACTAACTATAATTCATATGAAAATTGCCCATGGCAATGAACAAAAATCCTTACATTGATGTTTAATGAACTAGTGATGTTCTTCACCACAAATGGCAAGCAAGCTGGCCTGACTTGAAATTGAAATTTGAATGCTAACCGCTAATATTATTTATTTGTTATAGTCTGTCCAAGTTGAGTTGACGCGACCACAAGCGCGGTAAATGAGGAATGCATTTAGTACTTACTTAACCGGAAGCAATTTAGTCATGCGAATCCAAGTCTATTAAGCATGCAAACGTCAATGTTGCATGTGAAAAAGGGAGCTTATGCAGGTGCACATTAATACTGTAACTATTGTAGGAAAGAAATTTAGTGAAGTTTATAGAGTTTTTCAGGTGCTGTACAGCTCATCTCATTCAGCTATATATATTTTATGTTTCTTACAGCACAGATAATGTACAGCAGATGGAAAACGCAAACTGGTGAGGCGTTCTTCTAAACAGACAGGATTAAAAGCAGTCAATTCTACATTTATTTATAATATATTGTTCAGGACCACTCAATACCAAGCCATAACAGACAGCATGTGCTGCCTAAAGAGGAACTGGCAGTTGGACATTATCTGATGAACTTGTGAATGCAATCTGATGAACCTCAATTAACACCTCAAGTATTGTTATCATGCACACCCTATAAGTCACACACACAATCATTATTGCTGTCATTCTGATATTCATAGCTAAATAGATTACTTTCTTCTTCTATATGTTTGATCAGAGCTTTGCAATTAAGAATTATAGCTCTTAAACATATATATATATATATATATATAAATTGATAAGATGATATGAATTTAAGTAGTACACATATACAAAATATAGTTGTGATCCGAGTTTAAGGTGGAGTGTAGCCTGAGTTGGTCCTAATACTTACAATAAATGGCATCTAGTAGTGAAGAAAAAGGAATTCGCATAAACACAGCTTTGACAAGCACACAATTTAAATTTAGCTTAAGTGTGGCTGTATTACAAGTTGCTAGCTAAATGATAACTATATCACTCTGAAATATATTGGCTATACGGCTTTTGTTATTGAACAGGTAGACAATAATCTTACCAACATCCTGTCAGGTGGTCCTCTGCGACAACAGGACACTCGGTCTATCCTGTTTCCGCACTCACAACCTAAGCTAATCGCAATACAAAGCTAGAAACGTCGCAATCTGAGAAGAAGCCGTTCATTGTTTACAAAATACTTAGTGAAGACAGTCTGCATGATTAATTGAGCTGTACCGCGTGACTAAAATTGGGCGCGTTTTGAGCGAGAAACCTGTGGTTTTTATTCCCATAGACTATTGTATTGAGTTTTGGAATAGCACTTTCTCTCCAGTTTTGGAGTATACTGAGGAAATATTTTTAATCACTTCGGTGCGAGCTTTCTAATGGTACAAACCCCGGATGCGTAGCTACTTCCGATCAAAAGCTACTCACGTTTTTTTTCTGGCCAACTCAACTTGGACATACTATAGTTAAATGTTTTTTTTTGTTGCTATTTTGTTGTTGTTTTTTAGTTTATCTGAGCTCTTCTACAAACAACAATTTTATACACATAAACACTTGTTCACTGAATATACCAGTACAAGACTTACATAGTATACTCTTCGTGACTTGACTAATGGACAATGGATATTCAAGAATTATACAATTAAATTTCCTCGGATGATATGGGTAAAAATCGATAAACCAAAAGAATCTGTTTAAGCTAGCCACCTTCCAAAGTATGCTCCATTAAAAATGCTCTATTGTACTGGAGCTCTAATAGATAAAGCATTACATAGTATTTTCTTAGTGACGTGACAATTGGACAATGGATTATCAAGTATGAACAATTCTGTTAAGTAATATAGCTATGACAGACAGCGCATTAATCAAGATAACTTACCATGCCACAAATAGAATAGAAAAGAACTCTGCTAAGTTGTAAGACCTAACTGCAAATATCTCTCATCTCCATAGCTCTTTCCCATTTATTCCTGACATTTTACGAAGCCTTTTCTCCTAAACATCTTTTTCCTATGCTAATGTTCGTTTTAGAGCAGCCTCCGTATTATATATATATAACTATTTATGACAAAGTTCAAAGAAATCCATGCAAGTCCACCCCCTCCAAAATCTTAATAGAGACTCGCTCGCCCAATTATAATATGTATGTTATTTATATACTAGTATTGTTACAGTAGGCACCAAACACAAATTCCAGATTCCGAACTCCATATTTACGACTGTAAAACGAGTTTATATTACCATAGTTTTTACTATTGCATTGCTATCGTTTTGACTAAACAGCCGACACCATTTACTAAAATATTCAAATATGGTTAAGCTTTTCCATCGATTAACTTCTATTTTCTAACAAGATACTCTTCCATCTATAACTCTATCAGCAAGATAAGGCCTTGTATCACCCGTTAAACACTATGGGGATAGTGCAAAACAACTCATACAAAAATCTAAATTGCCTCAATATAAGCTAGTGACTGAGGTTCTGATGCGCACATCGCCTTAATCAGGTCCACACTTTATAGGCCTTCTGTTCTGTTAGACCATTAACAGAAAAATAATCTAGGCTCGTGGGGTCCTAACAACCAGAAACGTCGATATCATGTGGTGGCTGAACTTTAAATTCTGTGCGACACAACTTTGAATATTGGACACCTTCAATATTTTTTTAATACAAAAGCTCTGCCTCATGGGAGCCTGTAAGCAAAACCATTGGAACATTTTATCAGATAATAGATTTTTTATATTTCTTAGAGTGAGGCATGTGGTAAATGAGAATGATTAAAACAGTAACATGGTCAAATGGAACAGCCATATTTTACCAAATGGCGTATGGTTTTCTTTTCCTGTTTATTTTATCGTGCAACCTATGGAACAGAATCTAGAACTGAGTTTTGACCCCACTGCATACAAGGATGAAAATGCATACCTTAATGGAATACAATCGCTTCCAAAGAAAGCCTTGTAAGTTTATGCAAAAAAAATGTTAGCTGGACTGCAATAAAAAATTCCAGTATTGTTTAAGCAATTAAAACACACTTATGCAAAGTGCATCACAGTAAAATGTGTTAAGATATCATTCCAACACTTTGGGTAAATTCTGGATTAATACAATGATCAAATAAAATTTAAAATAGGCAGTAGATACTACAACATAGAAAAAAAAAACTTAGCAGCTGATTTTGTTATCGAAATGGATGACTTCCAGTATAGAATAGAATATTGTGAAATTGAATGAATTTAACTATTCAAGTAAGTATCTTTCAATGATTCAGTCATTCTCGGCTGAAATAAGTATAATAATAGCAAATATTTCTTTAACAGCCAATATAGTTAATTATAACTTAACCCGACGTTTCAACTTCTTGCTGAAGTCCTCTTGACACAGACATCAAATTCCTCAACTATAGCAGAAGGCTCATTTAGGAGCAATAACACACCAAGACCAGTATATCAAGACTCATATCAATTTATCTCTCCCTCAAGGATCTGATGCCCACAGAATTGAGCAATAAGTTTGTTAAACTGAGTGAGTTGATTGAGGAGCATGAAGCTTTGCAGGATACCACAGAAGAACTTACAGGGGTGGGGGCTGAGGATGCTGAATTTCTTAGAGGTGTCAGTTGTTGTTAGAACATACTAAGAAGTCTGTGTTGCTGGATGGGTGCTCCTTTCATCAACTAGAAGTATGCCTGCTCTCCCAAAAGTGTGTCCTAAGCGTTCATGTAGCGTACATGTCTGAAAGTCGAAATGTTCTTGAGGCTAATTTTTTTCTGCCAAGCCAAGGTTAATACTTGTCAGGCTACGCCAGACTAGGTTAGTACTAAAGCTTGAGAGAATGCCATAAAGTCCTCAGAAAGTCACAAAAAACATATGGCTGAGTATCAAGCACGTAAAACAGCTTTAGAAAGTGTGGATCAGTCTTGTAAATGTTCATGCCCATAATAAAGCCCTTGAAACGCCTGAAGAATCCCAGAGATGCAAGCACCAATTTAAAATGCTCTAGCGTGACCAGTTATAATTTATATTCCTAAATAGAACAAAACTATTAGATGTATTCTCTCTTTTTCACAGGCTTTTTTTAAACAATACAGAATTAAAAATATTTGGTTGCTCTTTCGACTGCTGCTGACAATCGTAAGTATCAGTACCCTGAAGCTGCCAAGGTTGTACAGATTTCCTTTTATGTTGATGATTGTCTGACTGATGCTATCTCAAAGATGCTATACAGCTGAGAAAAGACCTTTCCAATTCTTCAGAGCTTCTTGAATCTTTCACCTGTAAAACAGACAATTCTAGGCTTAGTATCAGCCCAGCCAATTTCCCTAAGACTGTAGGAGTCCATTGGAATTCCTCCACAGACACTTTACATGTATGAACCACAGGCCTTTCAGACCTACCAACCCCTACCAAGAGGCAGCTAGCGTCAGCTTGGGAAGAATATTTGACATCATGGGATGGTATTCACCTACCACAGTGACTATGAAGATCCTGACGCAGAAGGTCTGGCAGGTTAGTATTGGCTGAGACCAGGTTCTACCTCAAGAGTTGTTCGCACTTGGAAGAAGTGGAAGACCGAGCTCTCTCTCATCACTCAGCATCCTGTACCTGCAGAGTCCAATGTACCAGTCATCTGTTCCTAACTGCATGGCTTCAGGGATGTCTCTGCAGCAGCCTAAGATGCAGTAGTCTATGTGAGACTACTTCAATGAGACTCTACTGTGTCTCTAAGACTGGTCACTTTCTAGACTAAGGTTGCTCTAGTGTAGGAAGCACTATTCCGAGACTTGAGCTGAGTGGAGCTTTGCTATTAGCCCATCACTGTATCAGGTTGCTCAAGACTTAGAAATTTCTTCCTCTTTCATCTATGCTAGGTGTGATTTGTCAGCTGTATTAGGATGGATCAATATGGCTCCAACTCACCTCAAGACTTATGTAGCCCACAAGTCTTCGAGCTGGTTCAATTAGTACCCTCTGAAAGTTGGAGATGTGTGCATACAACCCCACTCATCTGGCTTCTAGAGGTGTCTCCATAGGTCAACTTCTGGACTCTCCATTTTGGTGGTAGGACCCTAGTTGGTTTTACCTGTTGCCTGCAGACTGGCCTCAGAGACATATAGAACTGTAGAACTACCTGAGCTCAAGCCAACGGTACTACTCATAAAACTTCCCGCCAAGAATAATGAGCTCTGGTACCACTACTCCTCATTCCACAAGCTTCTTGGTATTACTTCTTGGTATGATGGTTCCTCAATAATACTAGAAAGTCCAACCCTTGTAAGGAACCTAGGCTCACTGCTTCCAAATTGGCATCTGCCAAAGTCAAAGAGTTATCATTATGTCAGCCAGATTCTATTCCTTCAGAACTTCATCTCTATCAAGTCATCTGTACATGTACTTCACCCTATCATTGGCCATGATGGGCTGTTGAGGGTGAGAGGTAGATTGTCCAAGGTTCATGTATCATTATCAGTCAATCACCCTATCACCAAGATGTTAGATCTACAGGTGCACCAGGACATGAGACATCCTGAACTGGTTGCAGTGGTGATTCTGGCTTATGTTACTGGTCTGTAGTCTCTTCTGTCATCTGTGCTCACTCAGCTAACTCTGACATGTGATCTACCAGAGATCTCATTCCCAGACTACCAAACAACTGATTGGGCAGCTGCCTCTGGAAAGACTGCAACCTGCACTGCCATTCCTTCATGTAGGAGTGGATATGAAGGAATGGCAGTGACAGTGGTGCCATTTTAGTGGGTGCCGAGAACAAGTTGGCCGAGCAGCAATCAGAGTCAACTGATATAACATACTTGCCACAACTTCACCTTGACAATGTTCCATCAAGTGGAAGTTGTCTCCTAGACAGTAAGTTAGTCAGTCAGTCAGTTATTCTATCATTCAACAATGGATCTCAAAGACTGTGGCCTCCCCAAACATTGAAAGAGTTATGTAACTGGACAATTTAAAATTCTTTATGTGCCAAAATGTTTAGTTTAGACCTACTTTTCTAGCAAGAGCTAGTCATTTTTGGGTATATAATTATAAGCTTTTGCACCATGGGTACCACCCCACAATCACATAAGCAAATAATTTCATGCTGCTTGCAATAGTTTAGCTTTATTCTTCAAAGTTTACAGAGTGTTAGAATTGTAGCTTTGCATTGGAACTGTCAGTGACTATCAATGACTGTCAATTGCTTTAGTTCATTAACGCTTTAGTGGTGAATAGGGGTTGAATCGACCTTGTGACAGTGCAGCTTATAAAAACCTACGTAACTTGTGTAAACTTTGCATTGGACCATAATTATCTAGCTATGCCAATAATGCAGCTTGAATTGTGTATTATTTTGATAAATTTTTGTTTGGGTACCAATATAAAGTTTTGGAGTTATGGCTGAAGCAAATACAGATTTCTAGCGATGATTTGTTGATTTTAATTAAAGATGAAGCACAGTGTTCTAGAATACAGTGAAGCTACATGGAAAGTTATGATGAAAACTGTTGTAAAGGAAATTGCAATTCTTTGGATGGCTCTCCTTTGCTGGTTTCTTCATAGTATCCCTCTTCAAGTAGTGTAGAAATTATCCTTCGTGTTATTCATACAACTACCAAAGTAAATTGTATAAGATACCATACCATGAATTTTATACTTGAGCCTGTTCTGCATAGCTATCAAGTCACTATCATTGATTAGAACATAGCTAACCCCTTTTTTGTATTGTGAAGTAGGCATTCTATCCAGCATAGTGTTGTTCAAGAGAGTGCACAGGGATACTAAATGCCAGAAGCTTTTGAATCAAGATTTGGTCAACCTTTACATGATGATGAAATTTTGAAAGATGTAAGGCCATGCAAAAAGTTTGTATTTACAGTATATGACATTGATGAACAGCTTGCGATGGATAAGGAAGGATTTTGATTACTGAAGCAAAATATAACGAAAATACCATGAATGTAGTGCTTTTACATTGCAAACAATATACTAGAAGGGGTTCCTTTAATTTTTATAACTGTAGTGATATAAACATCCACAAGAATAGTACTAAAACTTTTAAAATAACATATGCAACATATAACTGCTTTTTTATTGTTTATTATTAAGAAAAATATTGTTAGTGTGCAAGGTATGCGATGAATCCATCTTATCTTTCGCATCTGACAGGAAAACCAGCAAACAACATTCTTGCACCATAGATAAAATAAAATTTCTTTAATTAATGCTTGCACGACTCATAAACAAAAAAAAAAACAACTAATGAAATGCTAGAAGGGAGGATACTATTAGCCAGAAGGGAGGATACTATCAGTACTATCCTCCCTTCTGGCATTTAGTAGACTGGAGATTGACTGTAAAGAGCAAAGCTAGAGTACTGATTGTGAGGGGCTTGACTTGAAAGTTGACGGTGAGGAGCTAGACTGGAGAGCTGACTGTGAGGAGCTAAATAAAGGAGAGATGATT
>WLWI01001611.1_pt1 | contig 19496 bp, 10 predicted proteins | sample 6701501 | NCBI WGS metagenome assembly WLWI01 (sample SAMN12718690, study PRJNA515312) | sponge metagenome | isolation source: marine sponge | host: Mycale hentscheli | place: New Zealand: South Island, Marlborough, Capsize Point | collected 2014-11-01
CATGGCTTCATCTTTTCACTGTTTAGCAAAATTTTGTGACTGACTCCTAAAAATCAGTTCTATTGTGAGGGCTCTTTGGGTTGCCTTGACGTGAGCTGACTGTAAAAACCCAGCCAGGCCAAGCACTTACACACGGGGACGCTCAGCACTATGCACAAGCACTGAGTGGCTGATTCAACCGTTCTGCACCCCCAGCTCTCTAGTATAGAGAGCGTTCCTACGCAAATGGTTCGAGGTTTTATAAAGGAGCAGGCGGAGGTGGACGAGGAAAACCGAAATTCCTCACTTTCGCTGAACAGAAGAGTCTTCGACTGAACAGGAATATTTAGAGATTTTGGGAGGCCAAAATGAAGAAAAGGAGAGGGTTATATAGGAGAGCTAGATTAAGTGATTAGTTGAGAACGTATAACATATATTAGTGATAATGTTTCTGATAATGGATTAATGTTTCGGTCTAATTGTACATTCCAAGATGTGATAGCTTATCCAGGGTGAGACCCAGACACTATTTGGCATGTTACACGGCTTGCTCTCTTTGTGACAATGCGTTGCAAAGGGTGGGTACCTACCTTTACTATGGGTTCACTGTCTGTGGGCATAAATGAGAGAACCAAAGTTTAGGCGGCTGAAGTAGCATTCCACTCATTCAGCTCATCCTGTTCATCCCTAGTTCATATTCCCATATTTCTTCATATTCAGTAACAAGCTGATTCTGAATTACTTGTGTTATTCTGTTGATTAACTGATAGGATTTCCCTGCCCCATATACATTCCCAAGCACAAGCAGTGGATCTAATTTCACGACGACCACATTGGCACTTGCACTCAGGAATCATTTTATGCTTGTTGTTTGGCAAGAAATGGCTAGCTAGTTTAGATTTCTAGATATAAGGTTATCTTTAACATAATATTGGCAGTTAGAACGGGAAAAAATTGCTATTATTACAATTATTTCAGCCGGGGGGAAACTGAATTATTGAAAGGCTATCTTTCTGTACTAGTTTGTTGTAGAAGTATCTTATTGTCCTGAGAACCTTAATCGTCCATTGGTGTAGACCAAAGTATAATTGATAGGATGCTTAAATCAGAATCATTTATACCTATAAATGATAAGATTGCGGAATTGATAATATTTATTCATGACAGAACACCAAAATTTGGGGGTGCTTACACACTCCAAAGCAAGCCCTTGTCTACACCCACATCAGTGTCATTGAGGATTCCTTGTTAGCAGCTGGTTCATAGATGATTCCATTTCCCCACCAGAGTTCATGCAAGACTACTACTGACCTGAGTAACCCTTTCCAACATGACATCACACAAACCACACCTAATTCATGAAATAAGATTTCAGAAAGCAAATAAATAGGGTAAAATTTTAGTTTGAAAATTGAAAAACTGATGACAGGAAGAGTTACACATGTATTTTTGGTGACTTTTGGACACTATGAAAAACAAAAATTGTACAGACTCACCACACTCCATTTATAATGCTCACCATGCTAAAATTCCAGTTGTCTTCCAAAATAAAATCCTTTCCTCATCAACTATTCAAGCTCAAAATTTTCACTTCTCTTTTATGGGAACACCACCATGTTGATCTAAAAGCACAGTTGGATTTTTACGCTTCAATGATTACTGACATAGCACTACGAATATGCTGTACAGACATATTGTAACATACAAGAAAGCTCTCTACCAGGGAGGGTAGCAGTATTTTATTGGAAGGAATAAACCTCTTTATTAAAACTATTAAAAAAAAAATTCTTTTAGGGATTTTAAGGCTTGCTTACTCCGACTGCTAATTATTAAACGACAATTTTTATAGTTTCATCTTCCATGTAATTATGCTTATGTTTTGATGATAATATTTTTATGACCCTACATTTTGAACACAAATGTGTGTGGAAAATAGTCCACTTTCTTCTTCTAACCTTTTCAATTTAAATAGTCAAAGCGGTGAGTCCACCTTCCCCCCCCCCCCCCATACAATACATTTTAAGCAATACTGGTTTTCTCTACAGAATTAATTGTATTATAGCTAAAATTTATACGGAAAATGGAGGTATATCACACTGTTAAAAATGGGGTGTTTGGATAACTTAGTTTTGGTGTTAAATAGGAGGCGCTGCCTGGACACCCCAGTTTAAAGCCTAATAATGTCTCTATAGTTAGTCGCAACTAAATGATATTTGAAAGGAAGAAACTAATGGATATAAGCTATTATTATATAAGCTCACTTGGTAAAGTATGCATTGGTGTAGAAGTTATAAGGGCTCAAAGTGGGGTATCCAGACATTGCCTCCTGGCAAACACCTCGCGTGTTAACAGTGCAAGTGTCATTTTGCAAATGTTTCAGAACTTCAGCAATGAGTCCAATCATAGTTGTCTAAACAACAGCAAATGCTTCGGTAACAAATAAAATATTTTTCATATAAAAGAAAGGGTAATGACCAAGATAAAGCAGTTTATATTAACATTTTTCCATATTTCAGATATTTTTGTGGTTGTTGTTGCTTTTGTTAGTTTGTTTATTGTTTCATTTGCATTCTTTTATGCCTAGAAACAATGAGTTCTAACATATCTCCAAGGATAGTGAAACAGGTCGTACGAACTGGAGTATCATTTACGTGTGATGGACAAGACACATACTGGTTCTACAATAAATTTCCATTACCCATAGGAGCTGCACCACAACTGAATCCAAATATTCTTGAAATAAATTCGTTAAGAGTTGACCATGCAGGAGATTACTACTGCTTTAACAGTGGCTATGATAGTGCTAGTAGTGTTTTATCTAAGACCAGCTTAATAGTAATTGGCAAGTGCTAACAGAGTTGAATTTGATTTTATGTATTGTAACTAACAATTTACATTGTCAGCCCAATGGAATTCTCAGCTCATCTGGGAAATTTTTGTCGTCTAAAGCGAAACTAAATCCAAATCATTTTATAAAACTAGTAATGTAGTGTAGCCATTTTAGAGCTTTATTTCAGTATTGTAATACATAGTAATAGTGGTAGTAAAATTTGTACTTTTTGCTATAATTGTGTGTGTTGTTTTGTTCTGTTATCTGTTTCTGGAGTAGGCATTGATATAAGTAATTAAAGACTAAATTTTCTTTTTGCATGTCAATCATTGTTCCAAAAGCAATTGAAGCTTTGAAACTTCTGGCCTAACATGTTTTTTTATATGTAGCTGTTGCTAATATTACTGTTATATAGCAGAGGAAGATACCTTTCAATTCATGTAAAGAAAGGGTTTACTTTTTTATGACTGAGACACTAGACAGCCTCATAAAAATGTCACACCTGACTTCACCTCCTCTGCAAAAATCTTTTCCACAAATTCAGGTTCTCAGGCTCCCAACAAACTCTCTGACTCAGCCTAAAGACTTTCTCCCGTGGAAGATTTGCACTTATTATAGACACCTAGCTATTATCTGCATACATCCCAAATTAAAAGAAAAGAAACAGAATGAAAGAAATTTTATCTTAACTAAACCAGTTCTGACCACCCATTAAGAAAAATTATCACTTTCTGTAAGATCACTGCTTTGTGTGCTTCAAAATATGAACATTTTTCCCATTATATTTCAGATCAAACTAAGATTGAACCACACAAGCAATTTTATAAAAAGGGTAATCATTATTTGTTCACTTGTGACACATTTGTCCCACCTACTACAAGATGGTACTTCAACAACAAAGCAAAACTGCCAGATAATGTAGTGCCATTAAAGGATAAAATGAATGTGCTGTTGATTTTAAATGCTAGGGAATATCACATCGGATTTTATGAATGCATTGGAGTCACTTACATGGGACTTGGTCTTTTTTCAGCTACTGGCATTCTAAAGAAAAAGGGTAAGATAAAAATTGAGGGAATTGAATATTTTTCTTCTCAATATTATAGACACCTTATTATCATCAGCATACGTCAAAATATTCAATTTACATAACATGAAAAATAGTTACTTGGGCTAACAGCCTCAAGTAACATATATACCACATCCATGCTACCCGATTACCCTGATAACTTTTAATCACTTTACAGAGAGAATGCCAAGACATACAACTATGCAGTCTGATCTACCTTTTCAATTGATTCATAAAACCACGAAAGTCATATTTGAACATCAAATTTATTTCTTAAGCATAGACAAATATCTTATGAGCATATTCATTGCATACCTAGCCAGCTAGGTAATGTTTTGTAACCTATTAAAGTCCTACATAAGTTGCTTTTTTCCTTTTGAGTATGGACACGAAATTATATACAAAGCTATCATGATAATTGTGTCACTTAAGGCTTCTATGTTTGTTTTCATTGTTGATGGTGGTTTGTTCTTATGTGCGTACTGTTCTTTACTTTAGCTTTAAAGTAAGTAGTCACTTCTTAGACAATTAAAATGTTTTAATTGTAAAGTTTGACCATTATATTTTATTTGTCTTCATTTTTTTCATCATAATAATTATAAATTGCCTTACTTCATTTTTTCACCATAAAACCCATGATTTTATTTCATACATGTTTTTTAGATAATTTCTTTCACAGAAATCGTGCAAAAAAAATGGGCAAGAAGCTTTTGAAATTTAAAAACTCTAAAGCTCAATATGAGAAGTGGAAGTGGCTTATTGGCAAGAAGGAACAAACTATGCACACTATTGTGGATCAATACATCCCTACATACCTACCTGATCCCAAGAAACGAAAAAAGAAATCTAAAAAGGAAGCAGATGCCAAAAATGAAAGAATAGCACAGTATGGTTATGGGCACGACCAAAATGGAACATTAGTTAAATTTGATATGGCCAATGTCAATGCAATCAGGAGTAAGTGTTTATTCAAATAGTAAGAGAGACAGAAAAAAAGCAAAAAAATTTGATTTTTTTTTAATATAGAGCCTGGGTGAAAAATTGTATATCAAATATTACTTTAACTTGTAGACTCAATATATGATATTTAGCAAATAAGTTTCATAGTACATTTATCTTCGAATAATTTGGCCTTTATAAGAATAATAGTGAAACACAAAACTGAATTTAAATATTTTAAATCGGTTTTATTAGTTGAAAACTACTCTAGAGGAGCCGAAATATTTATTTAATAAATTACATTTGACTAAGTTCATGTTATGTACTTTTGAATTCATACCTTGAGAATATTGTTGTGCACACACTTTTACCTCACAGCTATATCTATCAAATCATATCCAAACATTTTGATCTATGCGTTTCCAGTCATGTTCATTTTCCATAATCCATTTACCAGTAGACCCTTTACTTCACGCACACGCGAACCAACTGCAGCTATCAATTCAAATTTTCCTCAGTGTTCAATAAACCAACCCGACTTTAGAGTTACCTAAGTCTCACAGTTTTATACTGAGACTCAACAGTTTGTATCTAATCTCACTAGTAACTTGGTTTTTGTCATTATCAAGTACACATAAAAATAACATCACTTGTGGGACATGCATAAGACCAATTCAAGCAGCTGTAAGCAGACTGAGTCTCTGTGTCTGCAATTCATTGCCCCAAGCAATAAATACTTTCTACTCTTACACTCACTCTAGCAAATGCACTGATATCCTGTGTAGGGTATCAATAAATTTTATGCTATTAAAATTTAACCTGGTGGATAATTATAAGACTAAGTATATTTTCGAGATACCAGAAATGCTTACAGTCTTGATTGTGACTTGTCAAAAGAAGCGAAGTAAGCTACCAAAATGCAATCGAGAGCAATGTGTATAATACTATTCATTATAAAAAAATAACATCTGTGTAAACTATTACTACAGAAAAATCAGCTGGACATAACTTGAACCTAAAATATGTTTTCATTTATATTGTCTGTGTGATATAAACAAGTGTGTGTATTGTAAATTAACTTAGTATTATCCTTTGTGTATTAGTCAAATCATCATTTCCTGATCCCAACAGAGAAACTGAGGCTGCAGGTAATTTATTTTTAATGTTAATGTATACTTACACCAAAATTTAAACATTGTGATTCCATTAAATATTATGAAGACGTGAATATAATATTACACCAACACTTTTAAATAAAATAAAATAAAACATTAATGACACAGTAGACTTAACTATATACAGCCATATTAAGAATATTTTATACAAAATTTAGCATTTGCTTCTCCGTCACACCAAGTGGGTATAGTTGGGCAAACTATAGGAATGTCTTGTCTCTTTCGAAATCCAGCGTGGTTTAAAGATGATGAAATTATACCATTTGATGTGGTGTTGCTAGGAAACCTTCTAGTTATACCAAATGTTACAATGGATCATCATGGAGAATATATATGTCAAAATGAAGTTACTGGAGAGCAGGGATATTCATCACTATTTGTAGCATGTAAGAAATAACCTTATCCTATAATTGACCCACAGCATACATTACCACTTTATTAGTCTAGAAGTAACAATAGAGAATTAAAATGGACTTTAATTAATAAACTGTAATTCTCAACAAAGGTTGGGGTACTAATACATAATAATAATATAAAAAAGCAAGACTAGATAATAACATCGTGAAGATGTATTTTTAAATACTCATTTTAAAATATTGTTATTTTTTTACAGAAATATTATGTTAAAAATATTTTATCAAATAGTAATTAATGATAGTCAATTGATTTGAAAGTGAGCTGACTTGCCTTGATCTCAATTTGACTCTAAGCAGAACACACCAAATGGCAATATGCCATTCATAGACACTACATAGAGAGTAACTCAATACACATATTTACACGTATGCGTTTGTAGATCGAGATGACTCGTTCATATCACCGAAAGTGATTAAGGTACCCATTGGAGGAAGAGCACTGATTGAGTGTCAGGGTATGACCAACACGTGGTACTTCAACAGACTGGCTATACCATCAGAAGCTAAACTATTGACAGAAGGCAGATATCTTGAAATTGGTGAAGTGAAGTGGAACCATGCAGGAGATTATTACTGTTACACGATTGGCCCTGATTCTGATGGACTGGTTTCCCGGGCAGTGCTTGTAGTTGTTAGTATGTTTTATAGTTTAATTCTAGCTAGTAATTACAAGTTTAATATGTCATTCTTTGCTTTGCAATTTATTAATTAAACATCCCATAAATGCAGCATACAAGGTTAAAAATTTCTATATTTTTTCAAGCAAGACATTTTCATTAGTCAGACAATTTTGGGGGTTTGATAACAATGAGCAGGAACACAATCTTGGCATAAATTATATTCTACAAGTAAGAAGTATCGCTACAATATAATAGACTTGCCACTAGTAATAATCATCATACATACAAGCTAGAATTGGGTATTGTGTTAGATCATTGAAAATGCTGCTGTTACTATGCATTATGACTATTTATAAACCACTGCATGCTGCAACTCTACAAATTCACCCAATATGTTTATTTCAGGGTTTTTTTTTATTATAGACATAGATATAACTAATCAAAGGTAGTGCAAGCCTTTCACCAACAGCTAATATACAAAAAAGAAAATATTGGTTTGTCTGTTGAGTCCGAGACTGTAGCACAGCAGTGCCCCTTAACAATTCAATGTGAATACCATTAATTTGACATCTAGTGCCTAGTTCACATTTTTAGTTTATTTCACAAGTAAATTAGTTTGATATCAATGGTTATCATTGTTGCATATACTGATTACTTCAGGTCAAAATTCAATCCATCCCAATTTAGCTATTTACAAAAAAAATGAGGATTATTTATTTTCATGTGGTTCATATCACGGCACAACACCAAAATGGTTCTTTAATCACAAAACTATTACTCAAAAAAATGTTATAATCATAGAAGACTATGTCTATATACATAAGGCTACTTCAGATAATATTGGATTTTATGAATGTGTTGGTAACACCAATCAGAATACTGGATATTTCTCAGCTACTAGCATTCTGAAACCAAGAGGTAAATTGAGGGCATTTGAAAAAATGGAGATGTAAACAATATCGCTATATTCGTGCAAAAAATATATATACTCTATTTAGTGTAACTAAGGTGCAAATTAATTTTTTACAAAAGTAATGATGATCAAGCTGATCGATTGCAAAGTGAATTGACTGTTGGAGGGATACCCCAAATGGCACAATGGTGTTCATATACATTGAATTAAAAGCAGGACTTCACGGGGTTCATGTGAACCCCAATTTGAACATAATGATAGTCATGAATCATTCCCATTGAAAGAACAACTGGAAAAGAATGCACAGTTATTACTACAAACACACTAACAATAACCAATAGTAATAAAACATATCTATATTTAGTTTAACGCCTCTAACCGATCATACCACCTCTCTAGAACTAATGACAGCAATTTACATAAGGAAACACACACCAGACACAGAATTATACAAACTATTTGCCATTCTTCCATTAAGTTCATGCTCTTATGAGCTCAGGATCTACCTTTCATGACCTTCAAAGAGCTTCACAAACTGAAAAGAAAATATCAGCACTGCAACCCTTACTACTACAAATTATTAATTAAATATAGGCATAGTGTCTATAAAATCTATCTAGACAAACATACTTATAGAATGGCAGTTTTTGGTTCTATTTTTGACGTATATAACTCCAAATAATAGATGTTTGCTTTAGTGGGATGGGTTTAAGGGTGATATAAAACCGGTAAAGTGTAGATGTTTAGTGCAGTAAACTAGTACTGCCATGGTTTCATCAGTACAGGGTTGCAGTAAGGAATATCAGCAAAATAGTTTGTTTGTTTTCATGTTGTATTTGTTTACAATCAGTGATTTTGTCCTTTAGATAACAGACTTCACAAAAATTATGCATCATACTTAGTAAAGACCAAGCTAAAATTTAAGAGTGACAACGATAAGTGTATGAAGTGGTCCTGGCTATTCCCGCACACTGGTATTAATGCAAGTTTAATAATGGATGACTTTATACCAGAGTATCCACCAGATAAGAAAAAGAGAAGGAAGAAGAAGAAGAAGAGGACATACAGTACTCGGCCTACAATCACACATCTTCGTCAGCTGCATGCAGGAAGCACAATGAGAGAAGATTTAGTAAATATTCCAATGAGTAAACTCCTATTTGATCCAAATTCAGGTATGCATATATATATATATAGTACTTATTACATGAGTCAGAATGTGATATGGCGAAATATTTCATGAGCAGACTAATTTATTTTCAAGAGCCAGAGGCGAGTGAGAATATAGCCTGAGAGTGAAATATCTTGCCATATCACACTGACAAATGTAATAAGTGGTTTATTCCACACTAGATATCTTCACTACTGTAGTTAGTGCTAGAGAAAGGGTAACTCACCATTTAAGTTGGTTGTAGGGGGGCTACCCACACCCCCAGCCTACATTTTAGCAGCTGCTCTAACCCTGTTGAGCAGGGTACACCAAGAAAATTGAAAAGTTTGGCCTGCTGCTATGACTACAAGGGTAGCAGTACAGTGGCTCTTGAAAATAAATTAGCCTGCTCATGAAATGTTTCGCCATATAGCACTCTGACTCATGTACTAAGTACTATATACATAGAGAGAGAGAGAGTGCAAGGCTGTATTAATATACATTTATGAGAGAATTACTACATGTGTAGTACAGTAAATGTTATAGTTATAAACACTCCACTGAAGTCTATTATATTAAACATTTGGTGGTGTTTGAACATTTTCGGGCACCCCTTGTCCACACCCATGTCTATCTGTAGATAATGTATGAGCATACTACTGTGCTTCATTCCGTATTACTCAATCATGATAATTCCTTCATTGATCATTTTGATGGTCATTATTGCTTGTTTCCAAGATTAACCGATGCCACAACAAGTGAATGTATTTCTATCAAGAATGATTATTATACAACATACCTAATACTTAGAAAATATCAAGTATCTAGACTTGAAAGCAGTAGGGTTAGCTTAACACATTATTTGCCTAATACTTTTCCCAAGAATTTTGTTTTTAGCATTTATATAATTATTTTAAAAGGCTTCAGAACAGTTGTGTTGTACTAAGTATTAATTTTGAGTACTTCATGTATTCTTAGAATAACACACTGGTACCTCTTATGATATACTTAGTATGATGCAAACACATAAAGGCTTATGTTATCAATAAATGACTTTTGTAGCAACTTTAAAATCATGAACTGTAGCTTTCAGTTATTGTTGGACAACTTTTGAATTGTGGAGTAAAATCTAGTGAGCAGCCGCTTCAGCACACCAATGGCAAATGGGCTAGTCAGCTTTAAAACAGTCAGTTTAGGTTCTTGGCACTTATTATAAGAACATTAGCACATCAACGCTGCATAAACGGTCCATTATAGCTATCATTCTATTTTTTTGTTTGTAGACCTTAACCCATCTAAACCCATTAATCCAAAAGCCTTGTAGCATTCTGTTCTAAACACTAACAAGCCAATTTTCTTAATTAGTCTGCTATGCACATAAAATGTTATTAGAGAGATGCTATTAACTAGTGGATTAATATTTCAATTAAGTTTCAAGGATTATACTTTGAATCCTCTGTTTTAAATTACTCCCTGCATGATGAATTAATTTACATAAGCAAAATTTGGAAGCAGTGAACTGAAACAATAACTCTATTTTATATCACGCAGAAGTGCAAAACTCACAAGAATATCCACAAGAAGAACAGTCACTTGCTTATAACCAAAGCCAAGCTACTTATGAGGTGCAGGATGAGGAGGCAGAAGATGAATACAATAGCGATGATAATGCCCCATTGATAAGAAACGGTTTGAGTGGTGGAGGCATTAAGCCATGTCCGGAGATATTTCCGTATGATTCAAATCAATGCTTAGGTAAGACAAAGTGTTACATACATACTATCTTGAACCTATATTGTCTACTATGGTAACCTAATGTTGTAATTATCTAAATTTTGTTGATTTAAACCTCGTAAACAATTAAAAACTTACAAATGAGAGGTGATGGAAGTTTGGTGTTAACCAAATAATCTAAACAATAAATGAAAAGACATGTAAGTGTCATTGTTGTTGTTGTTATTTTATTTGTGTGTGATGTGTGTAGTGATATTTATGACTAACATAGGTTTCTAGTTCTGGTGTAATTCACAGAGGCAGTATTTACTTTAAAAGGGAAGAAACATGGGACTACACATTACAAAGGAACAATTATGGAAACAAGACGAAAAAAATTTAAAAAAAACATTAGGAATTAATGTGGGGGTGGGGGGAGGGTGGGGATGACACAAATACTGCAGAGGCACATAATGGAGATGCCACTTTTTTTCAAAATTCTATTTTATTATATTCACAGTCACTTGTTTTCCTTGTAACACTCTTTACAATAATATTTACCAACAAAAATAATTAAATGGCACCTTGTATGATTCTTTTCTTCTTTTTTTTTTGTCTATGTGTCTCTCTCTTCCTCTCTCTCTTTCTAATTACACAAAGAAAACACACAAGGAGACGAATATGCATCAGGTGGTGATGACCAAGGTCAGGGTGATGATGAGGAGCAAGGTGATGATGAGGAGCAAGGTGATGATGAGGAGCAAGGTGATGATGAGGAGCAAGATGATGATGATGATGATGATGAAAAACCTCTATTAGTAAATAAACTAGTTCCAGGGATTGCTTCCAGTTTAAAAGGTGCCTTGGAAGCGCGACGAAAGCTTAATCAGAAAGATGACAGTAGCACATACTGTACAGACTGCTTAGGTAAACATTGAGTCATGGAGTGGTTTAAATGTTTATACTAATACTACTTAGTCTTATAATAATAAATACTTCAGTCTCTGTACATAACAATTGTTATTTTTTATATGTAAGCCTAGTGGTGGAAGTTTTATGCACAAGATATTAGCCGAGTTATGATTATAAATGAAACTAATCAAAATAATTATTATTTTATAGGAGTGGCTATGAATGGATGTGTAAATAGTTAGTTCTGGTAGACGAATCAGAGTTTGCAATTTTTTTGCAAGCCTATCACTAAGCTAAAAACTGAAATTTCCAGTATCTGTCTGTTATGCTGTTAGCTAGTCTCTCTGTCTGTCTGTCTGTCTCTCTCTCTGCCTGTCTGTTTTTGTAAGTCTGAAAGTTGTCTGCATGTTTGCTTGCTGGTTGGTCTTTTGTGCCAAATAGTGTAAAATGCCTATAGGCTGATTAAGCTGCACACTCTACTTTAGACAGACAGAGTGACTGACAGAGTGACAGTAGACATATAGATGACAGACAGACAAGACTGGGTTGTATACAATGGTCTAATATTTTATTAATGTCAATATAATTATTGTGATATTTACAGTTCCAGATAAAAGTATTGGTTACAGATGGGATTGGAATACTCCTGTTACCACTCTACTATTCAGTACTTTTCTTCAATAGTATTAAACATTGCTTATATGCATGTATTCTATAAGGTCAAAATATACCATCAAAATGTAATATGTATAATGTGCCAAAAAAAATATTTTGTTCAGGCTAATCTAGTTGAAATCACTTTTTACATAGAATTAGCTAGTTGCAAGTTCTTTTAATTATTCATGATTGTGCATGTTAAATTTTTATGATGTATCAGTTCACAAACTAGTACATTTTCTCCAGAACACGATATTTATCCTTGCACAAAAAGTGAAACTCTTTAATAAATGTAGATTACACTCCATGAGCCAGAAATTCCATATTCCAACAACTTAATCTGCTTTTCCCTACAGGTATGAATCCAAGCACCAGCTTTGTTAAAATATTATACAAACTTGAAATGCTTCATCACTCTCTTACCCTCAAGTGGTCTGAAGTATCAAATGAATATCAATAATGTGATGGCAAAAATCGCTGGTTAGAAGCGCATTGTCACAAGACTCGTGTAGTATTTTGGTAAAGGATCTCGCTAGAGACCCTACAACAATCCTGAATGGACTCCAACTAGACACTGTCCAGGATTTTTTTAACCTTGTTCTTTTGAAAGATAAAAAATACTCCCATTTCTCATTGGCAGCTAGCTAAAATAGTATCATTGTGAGAATAATCGTCATTGACGTCACTCCCTAGTCTCACGTGGTCACTCCTTTACCAACAAACCGCTACTCGCCCGTAGTGGTAGTATAGTGCGACCATACAACGGCTCTACCGTACAGGTGATTGTTTAGGCAACTGATGAAGGGTTGTATTAAGGATTTTTTTTTTCTGTGCTGCGAGAAAATTTCGTATCAATATGCTTCTCATTGAAATTTTAAGTTGGGCCATCATTGTTCTGTTAGTTGATGTTAATGAAGCTTTTCTTAAACCATTCAAAAAGGTTACAGAAAGCCATTGTCACCACCACCAAGGTCATTAACTCCATAACTTACCAATTACAGAAAGCCACCACACATTTTATACGTAGAGAGGTATCAAAGATGCCTGAGGCTAAGACTAGGAGTAAAACATGCTAAAATTTCTGACTCACAACAAGTGTCACTTGAAATTGAGAGAGGGTACAAGAACCCAGTGGTGCTCTATTTACTGAGACGGAGAAAAAATTAGCTATCATTAAATTCAGGGGTGATGGAAGCTGCTTCAACGTGTCTGTGTGTGGATGGTTGGGTGGTTTGAAGTTTTCCATTCTCATCATTCAGCATGTTACTTCTCTTTGTCAGGGTCAGTGTTTAGTTTATTATACTTGTAAGGAAATCTGGTGATAAATAGTCTTACATATTCGTCACTTATAGCAAGTTGTGAGTTAATACAGTGCACTGTTATCTTCAGCTTACCCTTATAAGTTAGGACTGCGAATAGTGCAATATTGTTTTCGGGACCAGCATGGACTTGAAGAAGATGACCTTGGAAAGCAATTATGTAGGAAGCCAGCAATATGGATAAATAGAGGAGCAAATAGGTAAATTTATTATGCAAAATTGAAAAGCATAAGAAGAAAGTAGCAAATTTCTCAAGAGCTGTCAGACTATGACAAGGAGACAAAAAAAAAGAAAAGAAAAAACAACAACCAGGGCTCCGATTGTACTACAGCTAAAAAAGTCCTTAGCAGCAATTACCTTTTGAAAACAGTTACTATTTAGAGGCAGTGATGTTTCAGAAAAATTCACACCAAGAAAGAGATAGCTGCAACTAGCTCCGTGACCAGGCAATATGAAGCCATCACAATATTGCTCATATATTTTTACCCACTTGTTTTCAAAGATTGCTTTGTTTTGTAATGGAAGGAATGCAAAAAGTGTCATACAAAGATGTATTTTCAATTACTGATAGTAATAAAATTATCTTTAAAAGGTGTGATTGCTGATAAGTGAATCTGAAAAAGTTGGAGATCCTAGCATAGCAAGCACAGATATGATAGAGCACAAATTCCAACATCTTTATATTCATCTTGTTGTAGTTGTAATCACATAATTATAACGTGCTCATGTTCACTGTCCCGTATACATCATCGCAAACAGTTGATAAAAGCTATTTGAAAATTGAAGAATGGATTGTTCCTTACTCTGACTGGTTACTATGCCATTGAAATCCCTTTACCAGACTTAATTTCAAAACTTCGTCGTTTTGGGGCTATGTACTATGGTAGTCGTCAAGTGCCACTGGTAGCCAGAATATGGTTAAATGATAAATACTAAGGAAGCCACCATTACTTGGAAGAAGCTGATGTAAGTACGTAGTTCCATACTTGTTAGCTAAAATTACAAAAATAACTCTGGCTATTATGTTTTGTTAGAGCTGCGAGCTTGTTCACTGATTACTGGTGACTGAGGTAGTCAGAATGGCTGAAATTGCATACTACAGAAGGTACCACTGTCAGAATACATTATAATAATGCTGAGGAAGTCACCACTACTAGAGGGAAACTAAGGTAAGTACTTAAATCCATATTTGTAAGTTAAAATTACAAAAATAACTCTGGTTTTTCTTTTGTATAATTGAGAGCTTGTTTTCAAGAGAGACTGGTAATTCAGATAGTCAGAATGGGTTCAATTTGATACTACAGAGGTTACTACTACTCAAGAAAATGAGGTAAGAAAGTAATTTTGTATTTGTTTGCTAAAATTAATTGTCTTTGTTTTGTAGCTGAGAGCTTGATGTCAAAAATTACTGATAATTTAGATAGTCAAAATAGCTTAAATTTGTAACTACAGAAGTTAACAATACTCAGGAAATTGAGGCAAGTAGTAATTCCATATTTGTTGGCTAATATTACAAAAATAACACTGGCCTATTTATTTTGTAGTTGAGAGCTTGTTCAATAATTACTGGTACTTGAGGTAGTCAGAATTGCTCAAGTCTGATACTACAGATGTTACCATTACTCAGGTAAGAGTGTAATTTGGTATTTGTGTTTGCTACTGCTATTATACAGTTCTGCATGAATTAAGCTAAAATATAAATCTGTAGTAACAATACTGTAGCTTTAACTAGGCAGGCTCGCTTTAAGCGCGCGTGCGGGGAACTTTTTTCTCCTAAACTTTGCTTTTTAGGCTTGACCCCATTTTATTCTGAAACAACAGCATTAAACAAGCCTTACTTTAAACTTAAGCTCCTAAGTATGAGAAAATTCCGGATATTTGTGCTCCACTATATGTATGTATGTATGGATGGTACGTATGCCCCTTAAACGCGCGCGCGGGGAACTTTTTTCTCCAAAAAAAACACGGCTTTTTAGGTTTGACCCCAGTTTATTCTGAAACTACAGCATTAAGCAAGCCTTACTTTATACCTCCAAAGTGTGAGAAAATTCCTGCGAAAACGCTTGCTTTTCAAGAAACAAAAAGTTGATTCGACTGGTTACTATGGCATTGAAGATCCTTTTCCAGACTTAATTTCAACACTTCGCCGTTTTAGGGGGGATATGGAATGCCGATTGTTGGTTGTCAAGAGCCATTTGTAGTCAGAATGCCGTAGTGTATTAATGCTAAGGAAGCTACTACTACTCCAGGGAAGCTGAGGTAAGTACTTAATTCCATATTATTATATTGTTAGCTAAATATGCAAAAATAACTCTGGCCTTATTTTAGCTAAGAGCTTGTTGTCAACAGTGACTGGTAAATTCAAATAGTCAGAATGGCTCAAATTTGGTACTACAAAAGTTACCACTGCTCAAGAAAATGAGGTAAGAAAGTAATTTTGTATTTGTGTGCTAAAATTGATTGTCTTTTGTTTTTGTAACTGAGAGATTGATTGTCAAGAATTTGAGGTAATTCAGATAGTCAAAGTAAGTTAAATTTGATACTACAGAAGTTACTAATACTCAAGAAATTGAGGTAAGTAGTAATTCCATATTTGTTGGCTAAAATTACAAATAATAACACTGGTTTATTTTTTTATAGAGCTTGTTCAAGAGTTACTGGTTATCAGAATGGCAGATGTTTGATACTACAAAAGTTACCATTAATCAGGTAAGAGAGTAATTTTGTATTTGTTTGCTGAAATAAAAGGTATTATAGTGTTTGCATGAACTCGGCTAAAACATAGTAACACTATACTTAGTTTTATGTTACCTAACTATCAGGCTCGCTCACTATTTGTGCTCAAGCACACCACTAGTATATAAGTATGTATGGATGGTACGTGTGCCCCTTAAACGCACACACAGGTGCATTTTTTTTCTGCTATAAACACAGCTTTTTAGGTTTGACCCATTTCTTCCGATACTACAGCATTTACCAAGTCTTACTTGAAACGGAACGCTTGTTTTTCAAGTCACAAAGCGTTACTGTGACAGATTACTAGGGGAATTGAAAACCCTTTACCAGACATAATTTCAAAACTTCATAGTTTTTTAGGGCTGCTAAATGCCGCTTATTAGGATGTGAAGTGCCACTAGTAACTGGCGTACTAAAGAAGCCCCATTACCTTGGGAGAAGCTGAGGTAAGTATGTAATTCTGCATTTATTAGCTAAAATTACAAGAATAACTTTGGCCTTTTTTTTTTGTAGCTGAGAGCTTGTTGTCAAGAGTGACTGGTAAATTCAGATAGTCAAATTGACTTAAAATTGATACTACAGAGGTTACCACTACTCAAAAAATGAGGTAAGAAAGTAATTTTGTATTTTTGTTTGCTAAAATTAATGGTCTTTTGTTTTTGTAGCTGAGAGTTTGTGGTCAAATATTTCTGGTAATTTAGACAGTTAAAATAGCTTAAATTTGATACTACAGGAAGTTACCAATACTCTGGAAATTGAGGTAAGTAGTAATTCCATATTTGTTGGCTAAAATTACAACAAATAACACTGGCCTTTTTTTTTTTGTTTTTTTTTTTGTAACTGGGAGCTTGTTCAAGAGTTAGTGGGTAATTGAGGTAGTTAAATATACTACAGAAGTTACCATGACTCAGGTAAAAAAGTAATTTTGTATTTGTTCGCTAAATGTAATGGGTCAACTGATTTACATGAACTAAGCTAATGTCGTAACAATACTGTAGTTTTATGTTACCTAAAAGGCTCACTCTTATTTGTGCTCAAGAATATCACTAGTTATTGAACGAGCTTAACAGAGAGCTTAGCAGTTTAGTGAGAGAGAAATACTATTAGGGGACAATTGAAAATCAGATATATATATTTATTCCACCCTAGATATCTTCACAATGATATCTTTAGGTACATGACCCTGAAATAACTCAAAGTTGTTATTTCATGCTGTACTTTGCAAGGTACCCTAGCTAGTAGTCATCTTCACTCAACAGTGCACTCAACAGTGCACTCAACAGTGCAAAGTACCCTGCAACCAGCCAAGCTCACTACTTTTCCAGGTTTTTACAGCTACCTTCCTAAAATGTAGCCTACCCTAAACCAGGTTTGAGCAGCTAAAAATAACAGCTGGGGGTGTGGAGCCCCAACAACCAACTTTAGGCTGTACGTTAGCTATCAGTTCTCCTAACTACTGCTGTGAAGGTATCTAGTGAGAAATAAATTACTTATTACACTCAACCTGAGTGATATGGCTATATATTTCATTCTCAGGCTTTATTTTCACTGCCTCTGGCTCATGAAAAATAAATTAGTCTGCTTATGAAATATTTCACCTTATCACACTTAGACTCATGTAAAAAAAAACAACCCTGCTTTTTGGGCTTACCCTCAGTTTGTTCTAGTACTACAGCTATAAGCTGTAGTACTGTGGGCTCAACTTTTTCAAGTCACAGTAATTGTAGTGAGTGGTTACTATGGCATTGAAACCCTTTACTAATAGAGACTAAGGAGACTAAAGAGACCAAAGAGACTGAAGAGAAATAGCTATTAAAAAGACTAAAGAAGAAAACAAAACAAAAAAACCCCGATTTTTGGGCTTACCCTCAGTTTGTTCTAGTACTGAAGGGAATCATGTTCTATAAATAACTCTTAAAATGATGTAATGCAAGGGCGTAGGAGCCGGTCCGGCCGGTCCGGCTTTGGCCGGACCACTTTTTCTCTTAACCTAGTTACAGGTAAGGATCATCGCATACAAAAGTAATGACTTTTTCTGAACCGCGCGGGTAATAATCGTTGCACTCACAACCACTACGGTGGACGCAGAGTAGTAACAGTTCACTGTCATGGCTTCCCCAGCTTCCACGGAGCAGAAACCGCACCAGCCAGCAGCAACTTTTACTTTTCCAAAGAGAAACTTTGGAAAGAAACAGGATGTGAAGAGGAGTTTTCAGCAAAGCTGGTTTGTGAGGTGGTCTTGGCTACACTACTCAGAAACGGATGATGCTGCATTTTGTTTTATCTGGTAAGCTGAGATCTGGTACAAAAGACCAAGCTTTCATAAGGAGAGGATTCACCAATTGGAAGGATGGTCCAGAATCATTTCGTAGGCATGAAGAAAGTAAGTGTCACAAAGAAGCTCATGAAATGATAGTTACAATTCCTAAAACAGTTGGAAACTTTTATTAACAGTGATCACAGGCAATCAATTTTTGGAGTGTTTGATTAGTTTTGAAAAATTATTTGATGTAGCTATACCTTGTTAGTGACTATACAATAATTATTTTAATCAATTAATAAACAATAGTCAACACCTTTAATTAAGTTCACACCCACTTCCTGGTCACACCCACTTCCTGGCCGAACCACTTCAAATTAGCCTGCTACGCCCCTGTAATGAGAGTACAACTTGCATGAAGAAACAACCTTGATAAGCAGAATCCTTTAGTTTAGTGATCCTTACCCATCTCAGAAATGTGATTGCCCCTAGAAAAGCAATTGCCCAATAGTCTAGTCACAAAGAGAATATGATGCAAGTCATATTATTGGCGAGCGAGCGTAGCGAGCGAGACACTTACAGGGGTAACACAATTGAAAATCGGGGATGTTTGTTTATTTATATATATGTTTGGACGTATGTATGTCATTTTGTACTTTGACCATCCGTATTTTTGTGTTAGCTCCGCGTTCGACCCCGTCCCAAACTTCACTAAACAGAATCCTCCGGTTTAGCGACCATTACCCGTATCACCTTAGAAATTGAATTGTTTACTGCTTTGAATTCTTTTGCGGGTGCAGTTTAAACG
>WLWI01001613.1_pt1 | contig 19492 bp, 21 predicted proteins | sample 6701501 | NCBI WGS metagenome assembly WLWI01 (sample SAMN12718690, study PRJNA515312) | sponge metagenome | isolation source: marine sponge | host: Mycale hentscheli | place: New Zealand: South Island, Marlborough, Capsize Point | collected 2014-11-01
CTGCACCAAGGTTCACGTTCTTCTGAAAGGCGATCACGGGGTAATTGGTTGTCTCGCACCGAGTAATAATCCGCTTAACTGGTTATTTACAGAGCATGTCGGACATGGCACTACGCATATGATCGGTTTCGGACCAGATCCAGATACTTTGGACGTGAATGACAGCGCGCAGGTACAAGAGGCTGTGCGGCGCTTTATACCGGATGCTGAAGTTGTGCAATCTCTTGGTTACCAATGGGGTCATGACCCTTTCTCACAAGGTACCTGGGCAATATTTCGTCCGGGACAATATTCCAAATACCTTAAAGATTTACAGGCATCACAGGGTCGAGTGATCTTTGGGAATGCAGACTGGGCCGATGGATGGCGAGGATTTATCGATGGCGCAATTGAAAGAGGGATTTTTGCAGCGCGTGAAGTAAATAAAATTTTAAGTTAATTGATGTCAAAATTATTTGAAAACAAAGTAGTCTTAATTACTGGTGGCAGTTCGGGAATAGGTAAGGCTACTGCTTTGGCCTTTGCGAAGGAGGGCGCAAGACTGGTAATCGCTGCACGCCGTGAAACAGAAGGCGAAATGACGGTATCTGAAATTAAACAAATCGGCGGAGAAGCGTTTTTCGTCAAGACCGATGTTTCAATAACTACTGATGTCGAAAAACTTGTAAGCAAATGTATAGACGTCTATGGACAACTGGATTGTGCTGTTAATAACGCAGGTGTGGAGGGCAAGGGCTTTGTTCCAGCGGCGGAATATTCAGAAGACGAATGGGATACCGTCATGAATATAAATTTAAAAGGAATGTGGTTATGCATGAAATATCAAATCCCACATTTACTAAAGACCAAAGGCACAATCGTAAATATGTCGTCTGTTGCTGGTGTGCGCGGTGGGCCGGTTGGGGTCGCATATCATGCAAGTAAGCACGGCGCATTGGGCTTAACCAAATCTGCAGCGCTTGAATACGCCGATAAAGGCATTCGTATTAATGCGGTTTGCCCAGCTGTGATTGTCACTGATATGGCAGACAGGTTATTTTTCCAGGACGACTCAGTAAATAATATGGTGAAGAATATGCACCCCATGGGAAGGTATGGAACCTCAGAGGAAGTTGCTAAAACTGTACTCTGGCTATCTTCCGATCAGTCGTCCTACCTGACGGGTCATAGTCTACCTGTGGATGGTGGTTTCCTGGCAAAATAAAAACTCCTGAATAAAGAGTTAATAAATGAGTATTCAACAATGGTCTGTCATCGACCCACAACAGACAACCGATTGAATATGATATTGCTAGTTCGACAATGAGCAAGACAATTAAAACAATTTACTTTTTTTCTTCAATATCTACGTACGGCAACCCTCTCTTTGATGATTCTGACTCTAGAATAGAATCAATATAGCGTTGAAAGCCTTCATCGTATTGTTGTTTACGAAGAGACCAGGTAGATCGAAAAAGAGAGTTGTGCATAATATCTTCCATCACTGTTTTAAATCCCAACCACATGGCATCGTCAAGCGCGCCTTCATTCCATTGGAAATGCAATTCTGCAAAAGTTCGGAAAAACCCGGCGAGTAGTAATCCTGCTCTCATTTTCTCCTTCGTTTCAAGAGCATCAAAATCAATTAAGCCTCGAAAATAAATGTCTGACATTTCTTTGTCATATGCTAGTGAGGATTGATGTTCTACTATTTGAGCAGATAGGTCGTGAACAGTTTGAGTTCGCATAGACCGGGTATTTTGTTTTACTTGTATACCCAAATAGATAATCGAAATAAACACAGCAATAATTCCGAATATTTCTGTAATGAAATAGATCTTCTCAAGTGTCATTGTTTCCATGATGCATCCTCCTCGTTTTGTTATTGACAAGGGAGGATAACTTAATAATTGTCCGGATTCCCGTCTGCACGAGAATGACGGGAGGTCTGTGTCTACAACAAAACAGCCCTAAATGGCTCAGATGTTTGGTTTCTGACGAACGGGAACGATCGACTGTGAAAAGCTCTGGTTCAAAGCACTTAATTCTTTGGAAAATGATCGTTATCAAGTACTCTCATTCTAAAGTGATTCTAAATACAACAAGTCTCCATACCATATGAAAAATATATATATTAAAGAATTGGCCATTCTAATTGTACTGATTAGTGCATCAGCTAATGGACATGCTCAGGAGAAAAGTATAAAGGATCTTGATTTTCTTATCGGAACCTGGGAAGTAAGAGAAGATAATGATGAAAAGACCTGGTGGGAAGAAAGTACTCGCACAGGAAAATATATATTGGATGGTACTTATATAGAGTTAAAATCAAGCGCTGTTTCATCGAGAGGGAAAGAGAGAACCTATCTGTGGTTGATTCATTACAATGTCAAAGCACAGCAGTTTGAAATGGTGTCAATCTTCAGCAATTGGCATGAAGTGCTATTAGATACCCTTCATTGGAATGCGAAAAAACGTAAACTGACAATTCGCAATGATGTAGAGCGGAAAACGGATGAATACCACGAAAGATTTGGCGAGATCATATTCGACAGAAATTTCAATAAGTATACGTGGATAGGCGAAAACAAAAGTGGAGATCCTGATAAGCCGAGTATTTGGAAATATACCGAAAAAGGAGTTCGCATTGGGGCCACCAACCAGTAGCCACATAGATTCAATCCAGACATATTCACTGCTAAACTAAAGCAGACAATTATATTAATTAGTGTGTTATCTGAGATCATTCTATGACCTTTGACCAAATTTTTCTGTTCGGACTGATTGTTCTGATTTTTTCGCTGTTACTGTGGGGAAGAATCCGCTATGACATTGTTACAATCGCAGCATTGTTTATCGCCTTTGTCGCAGGGGTTATACCTCATGAGGATGTGTTCTCCGGTTTTTCTCATCCAGCCACCATCATTATTGCGTTAGTACTTATTGTCAGCCGAGGTTTATCCAACTCGGGCGCGATCGAATTATTGTCTCGCTTCCTAGTTGATGGCACACGCAAACTGGGTACGCACATCGGACTCATGTCCAGTATCGCCGCGGCACTTTCTGCCATTATGAATAATGTAGCGACACTGGCTTTACTCATGCCTGTCGATATGCAAGCCGCGAGAAAAGCAAAACGCAGTCCGGCTTTGACCTTAATGCCTTTATCATTCGCCACCATACTGGGAGGCATGGTGACCTTGATTGGTACGCCACCGAATGTGGTCATTGCCACATTTCGTGAAAAGGCATTGGGCGAACCCTATCAAATGTTTGATTTTGCACCGGTAGGTCTGGTGGTTGCGAGTATTGGTATCTTGTACGTTGCGACTGTTGGTTGGCGGCTTATACCTCAGGATAGAAGCAAACATGACACGAGAGAGGAACTCATGGATATGGAGGGTTATATTGCCGAGGCCGTTATCCAGGCTGACTCCAAATTTATTGATAAGAAGTTGAGAGATTTGGACACATTGGCTTCAGAAAATGATGTCAATGTACTGGGTCTGGTACGAAGAGGAAAACGCTTGCCGGGCACCGCAAGAAATCATGTTCTGAAAGAAAAAGATATCCTGGTGCTGGAAGCCGGGCCTGATGCGATTGAACAATTCGTTGGCGCGGCAGGCTTAAAATACATTGGTGCTGATAAGCATGCCAATTTGCTCAGTGAGACCCTTGTGTTAGTTGAAGTTGTTGTCCCGGAGAACGCTTATATAGAAGGACGTTCAGCAATGGATGTACGGCTATTGTATCGGCAAGGTGTGACCTTGCTCGGTGTATCGCGAAAAGGAAAACGATTTAGGGATCGCGTGCGCAAGCTGGAAATTTATGCTGGCGATATTTTATTATTACTCGGACCAGAAGATCGCTTGCCAGATGTGGTGACGTGGCTCGGTTGCCTGCCCCTGGCTGAACGTGGGTCTGTTTGCTTTTGCTATTATCGTGGCAAGTGTCGGTTGGCTATATTTACCTTTGGCATTGATGGGTGTGGTGGTTGCTTATGTCTTACTTAAAATCATTCCTCTGTCACAGATTTATACATCCGTAGAATGGCCAGTAATTGTGTTACTGGCCTGCCTGATCCCTATTAGTTCGGCCCTGGAAACAAGTGGCGGTACTGTACTTGTCGCACAAGCCATAGTTGATTTGACGCAAGGCATGTCTCCGGTCGTTGTCTTGACTATCCTCATGTTGATCACGATGACCATGTCAGATGTATTGAATAATGTTGCGACTGCTTTGATTGCCGCCCCCATCAGCGTCGATATCGCACAGCAGCTAAACGTTAACCCAGATCCCTTCTTAATGGCTGTTGCCGTTGCTGCTTCATGCGCATTTCTGACACCCATAGGACATAAGAACAATACGATTATTATGGGACCGGGCGGCTACAGTTTTGGTGACTACTGGCGTATGGGTCTGCCCCTGGAAATTCTGGTGGTGATTGTAGGCATACCAATGATCTTAATCGCCTGGCCGCTTTAGAACTTCCATTTTGTTAACCTGGCAGAGATAGCCTGAATTAAAGAACTGCCCCCTGGCAGGCTTTCCTCTTTAGACTGAGCAAGTTGAGTAAGAGACTCAGTTAACTTTTCTGTGATAGACACTCTTTACATAAGATTGCCATGTAACACCATTGTCACGGCTCCACATCCAAAGTGTTTTAAATGAGTCATCACTGACGGATTCCCAGGATGCCCGATACATTGCCACATCATCAAATGCTTCCAAAACCACATTTTCGCTATCATCGTTTTGAATGAAATTCAGATAAAACCCCTGGTTATCTACGATCAGCATGGTCCATTTCTTTTTTACTTTGTCATAAGCCTTAAAATTTTCTGCTTCGTATCCATAAGTAGTCCAGTATTTTTCATATAGAGCACATCCATCTGCTACGCCAACGATCTGACTCTGATCTTTAGCATTACCCTCATTAGCTTTGTTACTTATTTCCCATTCCCCTGTTTTGAACGCAAATGTTTCGTAAGCACCACTCAAACAAGGCTCCAAACGTAGTCGTAACGATTCAAATTCATCAGAGTTTTTTATATTTTGAAAATAACTGGAGTTTGTAATTTCTTTCACAGGATTGTAGCCGCGGTCCAATAAACGGTTTATCACACCAATTGATTCTTCAATCTTCCCTGTAATGGACAAAACTTTCGCCTGTAGTAACGCAGTTCCAAATCTTTTATCGCCGTTTTCCAGTGCACTTTGGATCGCATCTAGTGCAGTTGCATAATCTTCCCTGTCCATAGCTAACTTGGCATTTGTAACTAATGTTTCATATCCGTTCTGAGAGGACGATGTTTCAGCTGTGCTAAACTGAAATAATTGCACAATGATAAGAACTGAATAAATAATAGTTGCCGGTATTTTTTTCATTATTCACTGTCTTTAAATGTCTATATTTTCGAAGAATAAAGAAAGAACGACACGAGAGCTAGTATAAAATTGTCGTACGCCTTGCGATGAAGTTAAATTAAGTCTGCTTCTGGCAAAAAGCAATCTTCATAGATCTGATTTTGGGAGTCTGATAAAGGATTGCTAACGATCTTAAGCAGACATTTACATTGCCCAAATTGCCTACCAGCGATTAGTCATCGGATAAGGTGGTTTATTCCTGAAAAGAATATATTGACTGGGCATCATGTGAATCGAGATTAGTATCCATCCAACTCTGGAAAGCCTCACCATGCTATCTTTTGCGGTATGACACCACTGTTTGATATCTGGTTGGTTTGCTATATCTTATTCATAAAAGCACAAGTGCGAATTAGTTAGCTACCGGGTTATTGTGAATGTTCTTACCACGGCAATGCCATATCTTGAACTGTCTGTTTTGCTTTGTATTCTGATATTTCATTTTTTGCGAAAAATACCGCATCGTGTAGCCACATCGTCGAAGCTGACTTCGATTAGGATCCGCCCCATGAATAATGCGCGAATCATGTAACGAATACTTGTTTTGCGCTAACTCGAAGTAAACGGCTTTTGATTCATCTACATTAGCAACTTCATTAGAAAACGTATTGACAACATCGTCAACCTCTACATATTGTGAGTCATTTTCAAGGTGTGAACCTGGAATAACTTTCATACAACCGTTTTCCTTTTTCGATGGATCAATGGCCAACCAGATTGTGACAATCCCTTCAAAATTATCGAATCTTCCGTTCCAATAAGCAGAATCTTCGTGCCACGGTGTTGCTCTACCTATTCCTGCTTCTTTGCAGATGAAGTGACTAGACCAAAAACCAAAATCGGCACCAAGGATACATTCAACGATATCCAGTACATCCTCATCCAGCAGAAAATCAAAAAGACGTTCATCAGAAAAATGAGGAGTATCTAACATATCTGCAGATAGACCGGCGGGCTTGTTGGCGAGTGTTTCTTCGAATATGTTTTGGAGCCGGCTAAATTTGGCGGAAGAAAATAACGGTCTGTCAGGGAGTAAATAACCTTCCTGTCTATAGAAGGCGATTTCATCTTGCTTGATTTGGAAGCTCATAAAAATGACAGTCTTTATTATGGATCTGTTTTATATAATCGTTGGATGAAGAATTATCATACATTTAGTAATTTGATATTTCTTATCAAATAGTGACAAAATAATGCACTATTTTGATATATAAACATTAAATGACAAGACAAACACAAACTTCTCACATTGGCGACTTTCTTGAAACGGGAGAGTATATCCACGTGCAACGCATAAAGATGAATGCTGGTGGACACAGAGGGGTTCCCTTGCATAACCACGACTTCCTGGAGGTATTTTGGGTGGAATCCGGAAAGGGTGTTCACCAGATCAACGGTAATACACATTTCCTCTCTTCGGGTGATATTGCAATGATAAGACCAGTGGATACGCACTCGCTTACTTTTGCCAATAACAATCAATTGCAACTTGTTAACGTGGCATTTCGTAAGGAAGAATTTGATTCAATTATTACAGGTTACCCAGAAGCTCGCGATTCGTTCTGGCGGCGATTAGATAGGCAACCATTGGCGTTGCAGCTCTCACCCAGGAAACAAAACAATTTGAGTTTGTCAGCGGATCTATTGCTCGATGGTGAGAAAACGAAAATGATGCTTCACTGGTTTCTATTGGATTTGTTTCGAATACTGCAAGATGACGTCAGTGAGTGTGCTGAACCAACACTTCCAGGTTGGTTGCAATCTGCGTTGTTAGAAATTCAAAAGAAAGAAAATTTTCAGCAGAGTGGACCAGTATTGGCAAGCATCTCCAATAGAAGCGTCGAACACGTTAGTCGTGTAACGAAAAAGCTATTAAATCAAACACCATCAGAAATAGTTAATCGTACACGACTGGATTATGCGGGTAGGCTATTACTGAACAGTGATACCGATATACTAACTATTGCTATGGATTGTGGTTTTAACAGCATTTCACAGTTTCACAGGCTTTTTAAGGTTTACTATCAGATGACGCCGAAACAATATCGAAATCGCATACCTGCGATAAATTAGGAAATGTTGCTGAATCAACAGAATAATTAAGAGACAAAGCAAGATTTACTAAACATTTGAATGTCCGCTTCTGGTGCAAAACTGCTTCTTAGAAGGTCAACATCAGACATTTACCAGGAGTCAGCTACCGACCCATTGCGGACGTCTATAGTTTGGGCAACCAGAGTGACTTTTGTTAATTAAACTCATACATTGGCTTTGCTACGCCTGAATCTACTTGATTATCCAACCATGATTGAAATTCATTACCGTACACGCGTTTTCGATAACTCCACCACGACCTTGCCCCTTTTTCATTCATAACATCCAAAAAGCCCCTGTTGAATCCATCAAAAATATCTTTGTCTAGCACGCCGCATTTTAGTTGATAGTATGCTGACTCATAAACGCGAACAGCCTGGTTAAGAAGTGAAGAGAAACGCACCTTCTCGGTTCTATTCAAATTTTCGAAATCTTCAAGCCCTCTTAACCACAAGTCTGAACTTTCATTCGATGCGCTAATTCCTTCAGTGAGAGTACTAAAAAGTTGAGGAAAAATCTGAGAGGCTGCAACCCGCGTCGCCTCTGTATTTTGCTTTACCTGAAGACCTACATAAATTAGTGATATTACAACCGCTATCGCTGCTACTAATTCCCCAATGTAATATGATTGCTCAAGTGTCAGTGATTCCATGAAGTATCTCCCCTGTTGTTATTGATAGGGGAAGGATAGCCTAATTCAAGGTTTTTGATGGTAATTCTATGTCTTGAGGTTAATACTTATAAGCGTAAATCCATAACTTAGGGGGATAGAAGCAATGACTGATTATGAAATGATTTATATATTTCAGGAGAACTTGAACCTGATATTCACAGTGTTAATGAGTTATGTATCAATCGTATCCGCATTTCTGGTAGTTGGTCATCTGATTTCTGCAAAATTAAATGTCGCTATGGTTTCAGTAGTAACAGGCCTATTTACTCTGGTTTCCATTACGATGACATTCCTCATGAATCGCTTAACCACGACCTTTATTGGAATAGGGGGCGAGATGAGAAAATCTGTGGATGAAGGTACATCATCACTTGGTTGGCACAATATAACTTATGAGCCGGAGTTTCTGGCACAAGGGGCGATGGTTGCACTCACTTCCTTATTGATACTAACTTATGTGGGGGCAATCATATTCTTCTTTCACCAAAGACGTGTCGGATTACAGTCGCTTTAAAAGCAAGTTAAACGGCCGCTTCTGGCACATAGCCGCCCCTCAGATGGCCTAATTTAGGCGATTTATAGGGTCTTCTACCGACCCAGAGCAGACCTTTCATGTTTTACTATCGAGAGAATACGACGGATTTATTTAATAGCGATGGGATTAACTATGCCCTGTATTGCACCTCTCAATTTTGGAATACCTAGCACAAACATAAATTCATGTACTTTGTCTTTGTGTAATGCTCGCGTGTCAACATGTTCAATAATATGAATTCCGTTTTTTGTGATAAGTTCCTGGTGCACTGGTGCAATTTCCTTGTAAGTGGCAGGGTGAGCTTCTATTGTTCTTGCATCGATGCCAACTAAAGCTATTCCCTTTTCGATCAGGTAATGTGCTCCATCAACCCCTAAGCCTGGCTGTGTATTCAAGTAAGCGGGTGTATCCTCCCAAAGCTTTGGCAGCCAACCTGTATGAAAAATAACAACATCACCCTTCTTGATTTCAACGCCTTGCATCCTGGCGGCGCCATCGATTTCTGAACTATTGAACTCCATTCCAGCGGAGAGTGAGTCAAGCTCATAAAACTTCGCCATATCGAGCAAGATACCTCGAGATACGATCGGCGGGATTGATTCCATGCCATAGCGTAAAACGCCGGCTAGATTTGCCGAAAGCACTTCTTTTTCTGTTGCGCCATTGTAATACCTACGTCCTATCCCCGGATGTGCGAAACCATCAATGGTTGTACCTAATCCATCATTGGTAACAATCAGGCTCTCATTTGCTGTAAATTTATTTGGACCAATCTCGCTGGGAGTCATCGGGTAGGATTTAACACGATAAAATCGACTATAGTTATCATGTGATGACTCATTGGTTTCAACTGCAAGTGAATAAACCTTACCATTGGTTATCAATTTTGCTGTCTCAACCACGAGCTCTGGAGATAGATTGTTCAGGGCTCCGATCCTGTCCTCTGCCCCATGCCTGGAGGGGAACCAACTTTCGTCGGTTGCTTTGGACACTGGGGTATAAAGCAACACAACCACCAGTAGTGCTCCAGCCCACTTACCAATAAAGTCTGTCGATTTATATGTCAGTGATTCCATGATATTTCTTCCTCGTCTAGCTATTGATAGGGGAAGAATAACCCATTACTAAACCTGATTCTGGCTTTTGCCGGAATGACGATAAAGTCTGCTTCTGGAACAAAACAGACCTATTCAGGATATTTCTCTGAGGGTCAGCTACCGACCCACCGCAGACATTGGGCCATTCATACATCAGTTTTCTTTTCGATGGCGCACAACCGATTGAATCATCCATGTGCATCTGAAAACTCTCTGAGAAGTGGTGGCGTCTGGCCTCCCAATATGCCTGAAAACCTGTTTGTTGAGTAATGTCGTCTATAGCACGCCCATTTCCTTCCCAAATTTGATCACCCTGCGCATCATTCGACCATTGATAAAATTAATCGTTAAGTAATCGAACTGTAATACCCGTAAGGCATGGCTAATGGACTCCACAAATACTAATTAACGTTGCCAAAAAAGCCTTTTTTTATTTATTTTTCGATGTCACAGCATTTACACAATTTATCCACAAGGTTGTGCCTAGACGATGTCTGAGCAATTTGAAATACTCTGTTCACGGCTGCGGAATAGCGCATTCCGTTTAAGTCAGGCCCCGATTGGCCGGGGTGTGAGGGTCACAAGTCAAGAGTGGCCAACGAGCAGTAGAAAGCTGTGAAGTCAATGGGCCCGAAAGGGTTTCGGCGACGCACCAAACGAATCTTCGGAAACGTTAGGTTAAGTGGTCGGAAACTGTTCGAACACGTAGAGGCGACAACCGGGTCGCTGCATGCGGGTGGACGTAGCCAGGCGTCAGAAAATAATGGGGGCTTTGGTCCTCAGGTCGGTATAAGTTGAAATGTTGATGTGCTTGCGCAGAAATGTTTCAGTCGAAGGCCGAGTCAGTAAGGCAGGGTAGTCGAGGCGAGTCAAATCGCCGAAACCGCTAGCCAATCAGACTGAACCAAGGGGGATGAAGTCTTCGGATTTCTTCCCCCGCTTTTTTTTGGAACACTCAAAAATTCTGCAAGTCGCTAAATCGAATATTGAGTGACATCAATTTACATTACCAGGAAAAGTCTTTCTCGCCTTTTGCTTCTGCGACTGCATCAATTACTTGTCGATAACTAGCTTCATTTGCTAATCCATTTTCAGCGGCCTAATGTCTGCTTCTGGCACAAAACAGGCATCCAAATTGACAATTTTAAGCGCCTGGCGAGGGTCCGCTATCGATCCGAAGCGGGCGTTCGTAACTTCCAATAACCCTCAAGGGTCTGCACAAACATCGCCTTCATTTACCATCGACTTAACTCGTCCTAATTGCTCAGACATGTCACTTTTGATTTCAGCCAACATCGCCTGAAACTCGGGTTCAGTGCGAATTGAATCTAGCCCACGATCAATTTCAAGAGAGTACCACCAGCCATCGCGCCAGCCTTCGTCAATTGCCTGTCTCAGCGCGTTCAGCGCCTGTTGTTTTTCTCCCTGCAATGCGTAAATCCGCACGTCATTTATTTTGTATCCATCAAAATCAAGTCGATGTATGCCGCTTCGAATAAAAGCCAGGCTGAGTTCGAGTAAATGATCTGCCCGATCCTGTTCACCGTTGAGCTGTAAGACATAGGCAAGATCAATAGCATTTCGATAATTCGTTTTATTGATCACCGGTTCGTCTTCGTTCAAGAGTGCCGGCATTGACTCCTCATAGAGGACACGCGCCTTATCATATTCTCCCGCCTGTAAGTAAGCGTCCCGAATAAATAAAAGTACATCGCCTTTGTTGGGATCCATCTTATGAGATTTCCGCGCATATAACAGTGCCTGCTTAAGTTCATTTCGAGATGCGTGAAGATAGGCTAACATAATATTAGAAAACAGACTCTCAGGGCCAAACCTCATAGCCAGGTTGATCACGCATTCGGCCCGCTTATCGTCACCGAGAGTCAGGTAAAGTGCACCGAGCATGGCATGGTATTGCGGACTATTTGGATCAAGTGATAATGCCTTTCTGAGAAAAGGATCAGCTTCATCCAGCCGACCATACACCGACCAGTGAAGACGCCCCTTGCCAAGATAACCCTGTGCTGTCGTCGGATCGATTTCAATAATCTTATCAAAATGTGCCATTGCCTCATCAAAATTGCCAGACTCGGCCTGGAATGTCGCCACATTCGCATTGATAACGATTGAGAGAGGATCCAGCGCGAGTGCCTTCTGCATTTGCTCCATGGCTTCTTTATCCTGGCCTAAATCGCTTAATAAACTTCCGTACCAATGATATGACGTTGCATAATTTGGATTCAGCGCCAGTGCTTTTTTAAACGCAACTTTTGCTCCATCATAATCATGCCTTTCCAGTTTAAGCAGACCCAGCGATGCATATGCTTCCCCCAGTTTGCCATCCAGCTCCAATGCCTTGTGAATTGCATATTCAGCTTTTGCATTCATTTCATCCCGGGGTAGACCAGCATAGAGAAACTGAAGTTGGGTGACATCTGACAATCCCACATAGGCAAGGGCGAACGCTGGGTCGAGCGTAATTGCCTGTTCGAAGTAACCAACTGCCTCTGCCAATTTGTCACTGGTCCGCGATACCATTCGTTGTCTGCCTAAAAGATAGGCCTCATAAGCGGCAAGGTTTTGTGTGGGCACCGCGGCAATGCGTTCCTGTTCTTCCGGAGAAAGCGTTGTTCGTAATGCTTTGGCAATTGCCGTGGCGATCTGCTCCTGTATTTCAAAAATATTGTCTGTGGTAAGTTCCTTGTTATAAGTCTCTGCCCATATATGCTCGTCTGTATCCACGTCTATTAACTGAATATTGATACGCACCCTGTTTCCCGCCCGCTGGACACCGCCTTCCAACAGGGTTGCCACACCAAGCTCGTTGCCAATCGTCTTCATGTTCTTGGTCGTATCCCGATAACCCATTACTGAAGTGCGGGATATAACTTTAAGGGAGGAAATCTTTGCTAATTGTGTAAGGATATCGTCATGCATCCCATCCACGAAGAACGCATCCCCTTCAGTCTCACTACGATTAGCGAAAGGCAAAACCGCTACAGATTTCCTATCAGCAGCAATAGAAGTTTTAACAAGCTCATTACTTTTCTCTTTACTAACTACTGGTACATCATGTGATATTTGATCTCCCTTCAGGAAGTACTTGTCCGATAGTAGGAACAATATGATGGCGGCCATTAAACCAATAACAATGAATTCAAACTTACGACTGACAACATCAGTTGAAGATATGTCCAGATGATCAAGCCGGGTTCGTTTCACTCCCTCCGGAGTCAGTTCAAAGGCCCAGGCAAAAATGAGCGCAACAGGGAAACCAACGATGAGAAAGATGATGGTGAGGGTATCTACCCAGTCGGGTAGATGTAGTGGTGCTTCAATGGAAACAATGACCTGAATTAACAACCAGGCCACAATAGCGTAGGCCACACCTACCTTAAACACATTGCGACGACGTAGTTCTGTCAGAAAATTGCTTTTACCAGCCAAGACTTTGACCTCCCCCTTCTTCTTATTCTTCCGAGGTAGAAGGATAGCATAGGAAGGTGATAATTTGAGGTGGGAGATAGGAGGGGTGGGGCAATAACTCGTCTGATTTTTGAGAAACATTAGGTCCGCTTCTGGCACATTGCTGTCCCTCAGAAGGTCATTTTCAGGGAGTCAGCAAGGGCCAGTTACCGACCCAAAGCGGACACTTATTACTCTCAAGGACATACAACGAAAGCTTTTTAATTCAATTGCTATTGCCAGTCTCTTCTTGTGAAAGACCAGGTTCGCATAATGTTTCTACATACTTCTTGAAGTTGGGCGTGAGCCCTGAAGAAATGCCGTAACTTATTTTCCCCACGGGCAGGACAAGCCGCTGGTCCTGTGGGTCCCAGAAAGGTTTATCGACTATCAGGTTTCGACATATGGCATCACCAAACCGCCCCCATTCGTTCTCACCCAGGATGCCACGCTCACGGGCATAGAAAGCACTTTCATAGACTCCCCATTTCGCACCAGCTAAAAAAATATAGCTGATCTGCTCCTCTTTCGATAGTGTCTCATATTCAAATTTTATCAACTTCATGAAAACTTCGAAATTTTCCGGTTCGGCCATTGTTCTTCTAACAGTATTGAGTTCCGAGGTCAGGGCCTGGTAAGTCTGCGCCTGTATCGCGTTGGTATTTTCCCGGGTTTCAAGTGCCAGGAAAACCAGGGTGGCGACTACGGCAATACCGCTAACCACTTCGGCTGCAAGGGCCCATTGCTGGAGTTCAATTTTTCATTAACTGTTTCCCGGGCTTAGTTAAAAAGTACCTGATCAGTCTTGTCAGTATACATTGTCTTCGAGTGATGTTGATGGCTGATCTGAATCTTGCTCACGTTGCTGCATTTCCCAGATACAGTACTTTGGGCAAGAAACCAACTTGGGCTTATACCCGAAATGCAAACACGAGATGCGCTTCAATTTCACGGTGCAGCTACGATGGTTGGTGACTTTTACCCATCTTTGCTTATTGCTATCTATATAGGCATACAAATTCTTGCCGATGTTGGGGCGTTGATATTCTTTTTCCATCAAAGACATGTGGGTTTGACAAAAAATCAAAAAAATACTGTTGATAATTAGAGACTAGGCGTCCGCTTATGACACATAGCCGCCCCTCAGATGACCTAATTCAGGCGATTTGTAGGGTCTTCTACCGACCCAGAGCGGACATATATAATTCTTCATTCTCTAACTCTTTAGTAGAGTTTTTATTTGAATTCGAATTTAATCTATTGTTCAGTTTTGCAGTGAACGTATATGTGAAAGCTGATGCAGACCAAGCCAAGACTTTAAATTACGTACTAGAATCCCTTGACCGACTAATTTAAGACGATTACTGGACTTCGCCTTGTTAATAGATAAATCACCCATCCATATTTCTGTTAACGTACGCAGGTCACTTGTTATATAAATATCTACTTCCGTCCCTGGGTTATCAATACATAGGTCAATATCACTACCCTCCACTTTAATCCACCATTCACCATAATCTGCAAGGTCAGTGAAGGTAAACTTAACTACGGTCTGACCATCAGGCAACTTACTTGAATCAATTCGCCGTTCGATGTCTGACATTAAAAGGTCAACATCCAGTTCTTCGTCTGTCATCTGACCACGTGCCCAGCGCATTCCCCATTCAGCTGTATGCATGACAATAGGCATCAACTCACGGCCAGCTTCAGTGAGTTGATAGATATGGCTACGTTTCTCGGGGTCTTTCCGACGTACGATAATTCCATGTTGTTGCAGACTATCAAGCCGCTTGTTTAACAGGGTGGGTGAAATTTTACTCAATCCTCTTTGAATCTGACTAAATCGTGTTGCACCCTGCAAAAATTCCCTAACTATAAGAAGAGTCCACTTTTCTCCGAGGATTTCAGCTGCCTTGGATACGGGACAAAACTGGCCATATTTCATTTTCAGGATCCTCCAATTTACTACAGAAAATGTAGCAGATTACTACAGTTTATGCAGTATTCCATTTTGGTGTCATGGACTAGTCTCTCTCTCGCCATTTGAACTTATAGGAGAATAAAAATGCTACCTGCTAAATTAAGATACGAGTTGTTTGACGTACTATCAGTACAGACTATGCGATACGTGGATGCGGTGAAGACGAAAAAGGCGCGAGGGCTTACCAAAGAAGTCTACGACATGATACGCGAGGACTTTTTTAAGAATGGATCTCTAACCAGTAGATCAAAAGTACCCGAACTTATGGCAGCAATCTGGACAGCTGGACGTGAAGCAATGCTAGTACCCGATAAAGTCGATCGAACGACAAAAGACGCCATCTCGGCAGTACTATCACAGATCAATGATTGTCCTTATTGTGAGGATATGCTGATAAGCCTCGTTCACGCTGGTGGTGAACCTGACACTGCCATGGAAATTTTCGATGGCTCCGAATTTGATGAGTCTAATGACTTACTTCGCCGTCGACTGGAGTGGGTTCATGCATTGGCAACGCAACGTGGCGGCGATTTACCGGAAACACCGTTTACTGATGAACAACTTCCAGAGGTGATAGGCACATTAATGGGGATGAGTGATATTAATCGCTACAGCCATGTAGTGATGAGCGATTCACCTGTGTCAGCACCATTTGGATTGAAATCCATAAAGGCATTCGCACTTAGGCTGTTTGGGTCCGAGCTTAAGGCAACGAGGCGTGTAACACTGGAGCCAGGAAGGGCCTTACACCTTTTGCCTTCGGCAGAATTACCAGCAGATATGCAGTGGGCGAAAGCTAATCCAAGAGTCGCTGATGCCGTTTCACGCTATGCTGCAACAGTGGAGCGAGAAGGCGAGAAGGTAATCTCTCAAATTGCTCGAACCGCAATTCTTGATTCACTTGAGAAATGGAATGGTGAGCAAATGCCGCTTGATAACCGGTGGATTGATGAAGATACCAAGGGACTTTCAGGTGAGGACCGGGCTATTGCTCGGCTGGCCACCGTAGTAGCAAAGGCCTCTTACCGCATAACCGATAAGATGATTGCTGATGTAATAGGCGATACCCACGACGAAGAACGGTTCATTCGTATCCTTGCCTGGGCTTCATCGACTTCGGCGAGAAGATTTGCACAAATAGCTGTTCAGAAGATTGAGACATCCCAAAGCAATGCACAACTTAAAGCTGCATAGGTGGTCGGTGTATTTAAGGTCTTTGATACAAATGTAAGGAGTAATTCATGAAATCAATTATCAACATAAAACACTCTATCAAGCGGTACTACGCGTTGCTGGTGGATATTGCCCTGGCGTTGGATACGAACCCTACAGAGTTGCTGCATGCTGAAGTTCATCAACTCAAACAGGAAATAGCCGAGCTAAAGCATCAATTAGGGCTGTTTACCCATAGTTGAAAAAAAGCCGTTCACAACGCCATTCGGGAAACGGATTACCCGAATGGTTTTAATTAATATAATTGAATGTCCGCTCTTGGCACAAAGCAGACCTACAGGAAGCGAGATCTGAGGTTTTGTAAGGGTCTGCTAACGACCCAAAGCGGACATACACATAATCCTCTATACTGAAAACGAGTGAATGACCTATCGTCTAGAGGAGTTATAGTCATTGAAGAAGTGGATGATTTACGGTGCAACGGGATTTGCGGGTAAACGAATAGCAAGGGAGGCCATCATTCAGGGGCTTACTCCGATACTTGCTGGGCGCTCCAAAGTTCAGCTCGAAGAGATTGGGTTGGAACTTGGTCTGGAAACTCGATGTTTGTCACTGGAAGAACCTACCGAAGTCAGCGCGTCATTAACCGATGTGGCATTACTGGTCAACGCGGCCGGACCATTCATTTTCACTGCCACGGCACTCCGTCAGGCTTGTATTGAGACTGGTACCAACTACATCGATATAACGGGAGAAATGGGGGTGCTCTCTGCAAGTCTGGAACTGAATGCTAGAGCCGAAAAGACTGGCGTATTCATTGTTTCCGGTGCCGGGTTTGACGTTGTGGGGTCTGATTGCCTGGCGAAGTCACTTGCTAGTAGTTTGAACTCACCATCACAATTATTTCTAGCATTAATAGAGGGTAGTAAATTCTCAAAAGGTACAGTATCGGCCTTTATACATCAACTTCCCAAAGGTTTTTTTTGCTTGCGAAATAGCCAGCTTGTAAAAATCGCCCCTGGAACAATGTGTAAGACAGTCAATCTCGGGTTTCGATACCAACATCTGATGCCATTTCCCTGGGGTGATTTGGTTACAGCAAAGGTCTCTACAGGAATCGAGAACATTATTACTTATGCTGGGTGCAACAAATTGGATGCGTATTTTTCGAGAATAATATTACCTGTATTAGGTTTCGTGTATAGATCAAAGACGATTCTTAATTGGCGAATAACAAGGCTGAACAGCCGCCACAGAAATCCCACAAACGATGAACTGAATACTTGTAAAACTTACATCTGGGGAAGAGTGGAGAATGAAGCAGGCGATGCAAAAGAAGGGCTTTTAGAAACACCGGATGGCTATAGGTTTACTGACATTTCTGTTGTTCACGCAGTTACTCATTTTCTCGAAGGGAAATTTGATGGTTTAAGCGGGGCCATGACACCTTCACAAGCCTTTGGGTTAGATTTCGCTGAGAATTTACCTGGGGTCAAGCGAGTTTTTTGACCGTCCGCTTCTGGCACTAAGCAGCCCGTCGGAGCAGGGTAAATCACCTAATTTGAGGGTCTGCTGCACCCCCGATAGCAGACACTCAGCTAATACCCGTGCGTACTTCCGCTATCGACCCAAAGCTGTCATTGGATTAAATTGAATTACATTACCAGGAAAAGTCTTTCTCGCCTTTTGCTTCTGCGATAGCATCAATCACTTGTCGAAAACTAGCTTCATTCTCTAATCTAATATCTTTCCATGCTGCTCGACCTCCGGGGGTTCTTAAAATATTGTGGATTAATAATCTCCTGCCCTCAGCTTCTCCCATCTGTACACCGATTTGCGACATCATGTAAAAATCTTCAAAGACATTTAGCAATTGTGCGAAAAAGCTCCTATATCTTAGTTTTTTTTCTTCATTCAGGTTCTCATAATTGTCAGCTGCGTCGAGAAACAGCTTTGCGTTTTCGGGTATTGTTAAAAGTTCCAAACATCTATCGTATCTTGGCGAGAAAGTGGCCAAAGAATCGATTAATGATACCTGGTTGCTTGCCCGAACTTGTAGCGCGAGATATATCAAGGAAACAATCACCACAACTGCCGCAATTAGTTCTCCAATATAATACGCCTGCTCAAGTGTGAATGATTCCACGATGCTTTCTCCCCATTTTGTTATTGATAGGGGAAGGATAACCTAATTTTCGAGTTAAATTATCCTGTTAAATGGCAATATTCTGTTGTCTGGTTAATACTTGCGTGTCTTAATCAATAACTAAGAAGGGGGAGTTACGATGACAGACTACAACCTAATATCCTTGTTTCATACGTCGGTGGAAATTTCGAATCAAACGTTAATGGACTATATTTCAGTACTTTTTGCCTTTCTTATTGCCGGATACTTTATAGCCCACAAGCTAGAGCCGCTAATGATTATGTTGGTAATTGTATTATTTACAATTATCGAGGGCAGATTAATGATAAATATGTATTTCCTCTCGAATGATATGAGTACACTCGGTGCTCTAATGGCATTACGTGCTGAAAATGGTGAATTTGGTGTGCCAGGTCTTATGATGTCAACTCCTGGAGATAATTACTTTATTACCCAAGCTATAGTGACTATCGGATCATACATTGGCGGCTTGATTTTCTTCTTTCATCAAAGGCGAGCAGGTTTGACTAAAACTTAAGCTGATTGATAGGGTTGGAAAATTTGAAGGTCCGCTTCTGGCACAAAGCGGACTATTCCAGGAAACTATTTTGACAATTTTTTGTGTCAGCTAACCAGACAGCATACTCTCAGGCTTTAAGAAAACTAAGGACTGCAACCGACTCGAAGCGGGCCCAAAATTATAGATGTTAAAAATAGGGAACAATCGCTTCACTATTATTTCAGCGTACCAGTCATTCCATTCATCGTATTCCTGTTGTGTTGTACGGGATTTGGCCATGTAATAGCCTTGGGTTTGTTCCTCACAAAATTACTTTAATTAAATTATTTAACCGGGCTGTGATCTATTGTCCAGGGGGTTGATAATGACATATCGTTACCTGCTTTTAATCCTGTTAGTAGT
>WLWI01001614.1_pt1 | contig 19481 bp, 16 predicted proteins | sample 6701501 | NCBI WGS metagenome assembly WLWI01 (sample SAMN12718690, study PRJNA515312) | sponge metagenome | isolation source: marine sponge | host: Mycale hentscheli | place: New Zealand: South Island, Marlborough, Capsize Point | collected 2014-11-01
TGGTGATATAATAACATAATGTAAACAGCAAGATTTCTGGAGGGTAGATTACTGTCTACTATACCCTGGAGGATGATTTGCACGCAGCATGGACAGCCAGCATCCTGGAAGCTCTAAACCACTTATTGCACTCGTCAGAATAAATGGCAAGATATTTCACTCTCAGGCTTCATTTTCACGAGCCTTCACTGCAGAAATTTGTACTTGGGTTGGCTGTTCATTTCTCACTACCTACTCCAGCCCCGCCCCCATTGCTGACTCATGCCTCACTCGTGCTCCACTCCGTGTTCCTCTGACTCATTCTTAGCAGAATTTTCTCTTTTTCTGCCACACCCTTCCTCATTGGAGAGAACAGACCGTGGCTGCTTCTTGGTGGGAGACTCAGAATAGTCTGGATCACTAAGTCCTCTCTTCTATACACAAAATTAATTAATTTCAACAATTTTGAACTTACTATAGTATATGTGTCTATGTGTGTGTGTCTGTGTGTATGTGTATGTGTGTGTGTGTGTATGTGTTTGTGTATGTATGTGTGTGTGTATGTGTGTGCATGTGTATGAGTGTGTGTGTGTGTGTGTGTGTGTATGAGTGTGTACACACACATACACTGGCTGCACTCTGGAATGCAACAAACACATGTATACCAGTTCCCAATAGCTACATATATTATATCTTTACTACAGAAATCATTTTGCAATTCACCTTTCCTCTGGTTGCCATGGTTTCAACTGATTCGGTCAATCCATTGTTGTCTTTTGATATGAAGTCAGTCGCCATCTTCATCCACGACACCACACTGTTCCACACACCTCGCACATGGGCAGTAGGCTGGTGGGACACGCCTCCCACTGACTCTGCCATACAGAATAGGAGAAATAGAAGTAAGCAGCAAATAGAAGTATGATTATAAATACCAATACTAGTAATAATCATTCACAATCATCATCATCATCATAATTAAATATAATAACAACAACAATAATAATAATAGTAAACAATAATAATAGTAACAATATTAATAATAGTAGTAGTAGCAATAGCAAATAATAACAATAACACCAACCAAACCAAAACTATAACAACAACAATCATAATAATAACGACAACAACAATAATAATAATAATAATAATAATAATAATAATTATAAACATGTGTGTACTGAAGCAAGTGTCTACATACCTGACTCAGTGCTCCCGTCTGATTCACCATTCTTCCTCTCACTCACACCTTCTCCATGGAGCTTCTCAGAGTGAGCATTCAACCTCTTCTCCAGGGACACCACATTCGTGGGTTTCAAACCTGAGCATAGCAACACAACGTGTGTGTGCGCGCGCGCACGTGTGTGTGACAGTGTGATCGAACTCCCCTCCTGTGTTATTCTTATATTTAATAGACCAGGTCTTGAAGACCATGTGAAGACCAGGTCTTTGTTACATAGATATACATACAATGGAATAACAAGATACCATACAGAGAGAACCGTCCCCTAAATCTCTTTCCCCCCCCCCCCTTACCCATAATTTGATATAGTGTATTGGCTGAAGTTGAGTTCTATGATTAGCAGATAATATAATCACGTATCTGACCGCACACTGATCAGAGTGAAGTATATACTTTCATATGGATACGACAGATACGTACATCAAAGTAGTACTACATGCATTTTAAAAAAATGGGTGTGGCTAAGTACACACACAGTTTCCCACCCCCAGTGAAGAAATCCTCTACGAAACCTCATGTAACAACAAGCCCGAGTTCCCCTCAGTAAGTCCTCTAGTATAACGAAGCACATGCACACATAATTAGCAGATAATTTTCTTGCGTACTGAAGCAAAACTCTCATGAAAGCAGTTCACAGGCAGACTGTCCACATCAGGTATTAAAAACGTTTGTTTCTTATTTGTTGTTGTTAGTTCGCCGCTGTTGTTGTTTTAATTTTTTGTGCCATAGACATACATACAGGCTGTTTTTTTTTTGTTTTTTTTTTGTTTTTGTTTTTTTTTGTTTTGCAGTAGCCGATAGAGGGTTGATGTAGAGCTGGCTGTAGCTATAAGACTACTTAAGACATCACCAGAGCTTGTTTAGAAACAGAAGACCTAATGAAGCTGCAAATGTACTTTCATTCTGATACGTTGATGTTCCATCTTACAAAAAAAAATAATAATAATAAAATTAAAGCACATACTGAGCAAGAGCTACAGAATGGCACCTATGGTTTGGTAATGGTAGCCAAAGTTAAATCCTTTAACATTGTAACAAAAATCGCTCAGTTTATGAAATTATTAAACAATCGTTCAGTCATTCTTGGCTGAAATAATTATAATATTTGCAATTTTTTTTTTGTTCAAACAGCCAATATTATTAATTTAAACTTAACCCGACGTTTCGACCTCAGTTGACCCCTAAAGAGGACTTCAGCAAGAAGTCGAAACGTCAGGTTAAGTTTAAATTAACAATATTGGTTGCTAGAACGAGAAACCTTTTTTGCAATTATTATAATTATTAAACACTATGACCAGTGCTTTTTTTTTTTTTTTTTTTTTTACCAACCTGAGAAGTGCTTGTCATCTCCTCCTTCACTAAAATCCAGGAACATATTCAGACCAGACGAGTCCTCCAGCTTCCTGTGGTGGGCTATACCAGAAACATGGAATGAAGAAGGAGTGCTCAGAGCTGACGTGCCTTGCTCCAACTCCACAAAGTCCACTTCCTGTCTGTTCTCTCTGTTGATCTCCCGTAAAGGATGGGGGGAGTTCAGCGAGAGTCCAGTGGTCTCTGGATACGGACTCTGGAGAGAAATACAACACACACTTTGAAAGATAATACAAACAGTGATAAAGGGTGTTGTTTTGTAAAGTCAGGGCCTCATTTAAGGTGGAGGGGGGGAGGGGGGGAGGGGGGAAGGAAAGGGGGCATTCCCTCCCCCTCCCAGAAAAACTCTTGCCCCTCTAGAAAAACTTTTGCTCCCCCTCAAAATCCTTTAATGACATTATGACTATGCAGTATGGAATCAGACTAACTTTTGCACATTTTTTATGTATTGCAAGTGTCTCTATACAACATGTGTCTGTGTTTTACTCTCATTGCTTCTCTAAAAATCTATCAAAGTTATTTTAGCCCCTCCTAGATTCATTTAGTATGTATGTATGTACGTATGTAAGTAGATATGTATGTATGTATGTATGTAGATATGTATGTATAGTATGTATGTATTATTTATACGTATGTATGTATATACGTGTGCATATATATGAATGTATGTATAGCACCTTTCATCTACTTTATCTTGCTATCAGGCACAAGAGTAAAAAAGTCAGTGAACCATCAACTCACACACAATCACAGTAGTGTGTACTCCAGCAATACAAGTGGACACCGTATTGTCCCAGTTGTCCCTCTACGTCAGCTACACAATGTGTGGTAGTCATTCTTTTTCAGCCAATGAAATTAAGTAATATGAAATGCTTACATACTTTGTGGAAGCTAAGGAAGTTAACTATATTAGTGCATAAGGAGTTAACTTGGTGTGTTTGTTTTGCAAGATTGAATAGCCTACAGTGGACAGTGTACAAACTTCTGTGGTTCATGTACGTACGTGTGCATCAGCTTATCAAACCATACCACACGATGCGCTAGGGACGCTGAAGCCTTTCAAGTTCATTACCATCTGTAACTTTCAGTTGCATTTTCTATATTTGGATTTGGAAGGTGTAACTAAATTCTGCTGAGTTGAGGGAAAAAAAAAGAAAAAAAAGAAGAAGCAAAATTGGGCAGAAGTTAGAGTAAACCCAGGGGTTCATTTAAGGGGGGAGGGGCAGGGGGCATTCACTTCGCTTCCTTTGAAGTCACTTTGTCCCCCCCCCCCCCCCCCCCCCCCCCCCCCGGCTCAACCCCCCCCCCCTCCCTGCCCGTACACAAAGAAAATAGCACAAAAGAAAAAAAAAAAAAAAAAAGAAAAATGGGGGAAAGGTAAGGAAAACCCCAGGGTTTGTTTTAGGGGGGGGGGGGAGGGGGCATTTACATTCCTTTCTTTTAAGTTACTTTTGCCCCCCCCCCCCCCCCCCCTTGAAATATTCTAAAAATTTTGTAAGCAAATTTTAAAGTTAAAAACAGAATAGTAAAGGTGATTGCAAATTCTTAAATCATATTTTATATCTACTCTAATTATCGTCTTGGTTGAAGCCTATCTCCTATTCTATGTATCTTAATTATGTATGAAAGTTGTGACACCTCTCCCCCTCTAAGATTAATTCCTAAATGAACCCCTGAAACTAGTCATAAAGTAAATAGTTGGGAAACTACATGCTTTGCAGAAGTGTCTTGACAACTGAACACAACATGGATATAATTGAAAGAAACAAATGTAATGAAATAGCTTATAACAGTGCACACAGGGCAGCACAACACCTCCAGACGTACACAAGTACAAATTCTCACAGACCAGGACTTCTTATTATGACACAAGGAAATGGTGTAACTGTAGTGCCAGACTGAGTGGGGCCTCATACCAGTAAGCCTGCTAAAAACCTTTCTTTCTTTATAGCTGTGATAACACTTGTTGTAGTAATCATACACGCCCACTTTTGGTTTTAACAAGTTACAATTAATAGTAACAGCGTAGACCGTCTTAAAGGTGATATATTACACACTTTCCTCTCTCTTCAAGCTACATTGGAACTGACCATCTTAAGTTTATTCTTGCAATACTCATGACTGTCCACACCTTCGACTAGCGAGTTGCTAGGCTGGGTTACTTTCCTCCTTCTGGTAAGGTGGCTTGGAAGCATTTCTTTTTTTCAAGTCTACAGCCTAGTGCGCCATTCAGACGAACCCATTAAAGACTGACCAAAGGCCAAGACCCAAGCAAGCGAGCGAATTTTTATTTTTTTGTCTTTCCCGCGAGGTCAAAAATAACGCACACCAATAGAACGATTCTTTACCAAATTAATCCATCGCTCTGACGCTTTTTGGGTGGGGCTATTTAGAGCCATCCCCGCAGTTCTTATCAAAGAATTCTTCTGATTGGTCCCCTAGAGCCGCTAGCCCTAGCCCTTGCGCGGCGCTATAATTGGTCACGCGCGGCGCTACAACTGGTCACATGATTTGATTAACCAATGAAATGAGTTTTTTGATAAGAATAACTGCGGGACTGTAGGCTATTTACTGCATTTGCTTGCTGCTGTGGTTACTCTATCTATCCACTGCCCGAAAGTAGTTAATCGAACTCTTCGGAATGTCTTTAATCGGAAAAATAGTGTTCTTTTTTATAGTTTATTTCCTATCAGTATTTTGGGCATCCATTATGTGTTTCAAGCTCTTCCTAGATCTGATTTTCCATCCAGTGTCTTTCTTCCAGAGCCCCAAAAAACGATCGACTCCACCTCAATGTTTGCTGGATGAGTCTCTGGGGAAGCATGAATATATCAGGGCCAATGGCATCAAGTTCCATTACGTCACTGCTGGAGACAAGTCCAAGCCCTTGATGCTTCTATTGCATGGCTTTCCTGAGGTATTTAAGGTTTTGTGTACTGTGAGTGAAAGTTGTGGCAAAAGTTCTTACAATAATCTTGGACAGATACTCTTTAAGCAACTACTATGTCTTAGGTAGCAGAAAGTATTTGGTGTCTAGGGTTTCTCAATGCACTTAGCTATTTTAGGAACGACACAACTTTAACTCTACTTCATGTACTTATACCTAGCTAATTCTATTGGTAGCAATGTTGCATTTAATCAGTTTTGATAAGTTGCATAGTACTATTTGTATTTCACAAGTTAGGAATATTACAGTAGTGTAGGAAGTAGTCTGGCACAGCCAGACCCTTTACCTAACCGCTACACGGAGAAAGGGTCTATCATGCACCTTGGCTGTTCTACAACCAAGATTTTGGGTTGTGGTTAGTTAACATTTTTTTATCGTCTCCTAGGCAGCCCTCGGTGAACTGAGTGGGCATCTTACCACAAGTATACATAACGGAGCCCTCGTTCCTGAACTATCAAAGTGTTGGTGGTTGCTGCCCTTGCGCAAAATACTCTGTGGTTGTACTCAGGTCAGCTAGTCCAGCAAACCGTGGGCGCCGTAACAGTAATTAGACAACCACTGCCACATTCCTCTAGAACAGCCAAGGTACATGATTGTACCCATACCCTTTCTCCGTGTAGCGGTTAGGTAAAAGGTCTGGCTGTGCCAGACTATGTAGGAAGTGGGAGGCGAAAGCTCCGGGGGCTGGAGCCCCCCATAATTTCTCACATGAACACCTGCAAACATATGCCCTTATAGCCTAGTCTCGGCGGGGCCAGACCCTTTACCAAATGCAAAGTGAGGAAAGGGTCTGGTCAAGTGAGGGGGGTGCGCTGTACAGGACCCACGAATTATTGGGGAAATTGCAGTGTTAATCAGGACACCAAATTACCACAAAATGCGAATTAGAACCGTTTCGCTTATTGCTCTGCTCTCACAGTTCGCTTCTATCTTGGAAAATGAAGCTGAATAGAAGTTGGGAGTGACCTTGGATGAAGTATTGGAGATCCATAGACACAGTTACTTGTGTAGGCTTTGTGATATGACATTTTTGAAGATGTCAGAACTTCGCCAGAAAATAGAAGAATTGGAATATTCTTCTCTTCTTGATAAGTCACTTCTGCATAAGCAGCAACTCGCCACAGTTAATTGGAGCCAGTTAAACAGGAACTGTGAGAGCAGAGCAATAAGCGAAACGGTTCTAATTTGCGTTTTGTGGTAATTTGGTGTCCTGATTAACACCGCATTTTCCCCAGGAATTCGTGGGTCCTGTACAGCGCACCCCCCCTCACTTGACCAGACCCTTTCCTCGCTTTGCGTTTGGTAAAGGGTTTGGCCTTGTGAGACTGCTTATAGCCCACCCATACCAAAACATCTTCCTATACCACTGTTATTAATTTAGTGTACTGGTAATTCAGCTGTTAAAAGTAGCTATGTTCGATGATAAGTTGCATAGTACTATTTATATTTCATGAGTTAGGTATATTAATTTAGTGTACTAGTAATTCAGCTATTAGCTATGTTCTGTATAAGTTGCATAGTACATGTACTGTTTGTATATTAAAGGAGTATTTCAGTTGTTAAGTGCTAATATCACATGTATAGTGTGTCATGTCGCACTATAACACATTCATTGGGTAAAAGTATAGGTACTGAGTGTAGTTGTAAAAATGCTATACGACTTGCTCAAATTATATCTGTCAATGTACTCAAATTTTTTGTATCCTATTAATTACAATTTTTTATACATTTGAAATGAGATAATAAATATGTTTTAAGCATGACATGTATTCTATTTCTTTGTACATTGATAGATATACTTTTAATTGTCCATGTATGTAAGTACTTCACTTATGCCAAATAGCTATTAGGTAGACAAACAAGTTGTATTTTCACAATAGCCAAAAACTTTCATATATTTCGTTTCACTTTATTTTTAAAAAAAATGCAGTTCTGGTATTCGTGGCGGCATCAGTTGCGCGAGTTCTCCAGTGACTATCACGTGGTGGCAGTGGACCTCAGAGGGTACGGGGAAACCGATCGTCCTCCCAGGAGGCAAGACTATGCCATGTCTCACCTTCACCAGGACATCGTTGAACTTATTCCTGCACTGGGACATAGCAGCGCCATATTAGTGGCTCACGACTGGGGCGGGGTAATTGCGTGGATTGTTGCACAGAAAAACCCCGAGATCATCCAGAAGCTGATAATAATGAACTGCCCCCATCATAAAGCCATGAATAAGGCCCCTGTGAGTCAGCTGCTTAAGTCTTGGTACATCTTCATGTTTCAAGTTCCTTGGTTGCCTGAATTTATAGCAAGTCATAAAGACTTCAACTTCTTGGATGAAACTCTTCGTGGCAATCAAGGTGGAGTTGTCAACAAAGATGCGATTACATCAGAAGACATAGAAGCTTACAAGTACGTCTTCTCCCAACCTGGAGCAAGCACTGGGCCGATAAATTATTACCGTGCTATTTTCAGTACTCCACCTCCAAAGTCTAAAAAAAGTACCTTGATAGAAGTCCCCACTTTGATCCTTTGGGGTGACGATGATCGTTTCTTAGATAGCACACTGGCGGATCTAAGCAAGGATGCTGTGAAGAATGCCACTGTGAAACATATTTCCAAGTGTAGCCACTGGACCCAGCAAGACCAACCTCAGTTGGTGAACCGATATATGCGGGAATTTCTTTAGCTTGCTATTTCCTCAATGTGTTTGTTATATATAAATTGTATGGTGTTTGTACTTGTCATTGTGGGAATAATAATTCACTTTTGGCCACACAATTCATGAGAGGTGGGATATGAAATGGTATTCATAGTTTGTATTGTATAGTGCAGTATATTCTTATTACTAGCTAGCATATACATTCTGATATACATATGCACATATGTATAAAGGCCTAAGGGTGGCGCAAAAGTCTGAATATGAGACAGTTTTAACTACGATAATACCATATTGTTGGTATAGTTGTACACAGCAACAAAAAATACAAAAAATAGATTATAATATTATCTATAAATAAGCTGACTGGTACAGTGTCGTCATAAGAAGAGGCTTTTAATCTAACAACGTTCATTATGTTGCGTACAATTTTCTACTTCATTCCGATCTACTTCCTAGTGTTGTTGTGGGCCTCGCTAACCTGTCTAAAGCTTCTGGTGGACCTCATCTGTCACCCTCTACTATTCTTCCAGCGTTCCAAGAAGCGGTTGACCCCACCCCAATGTTTGCTAGATGCGTCTCTCGGGCAACACGAGTATGTCCGAGCCAACGGGATTAAGTTCCACTACGTCACTGCTGGCGACAAATCCAAACCTTTGATGCTTTTCCTCCATGGATTCCCTGAGGTAATTGTATGTTGCAGCTCTATTATTGCAGTGTGTTAAAAAATACAATGCCAGTTTGCTGGACAATTTACTGAATTGTAACATAAAACAAGGAAATGATTTCATGTAATGGATTCAACCATTTTTCTATACCTGTGTTCTCTAGTTTTGGTATTCATGGCGTCATCAGTTGCGCGAGTTCTCCAGTAACTATCACGTGGTGGCGGTGGACCTCAGAGGGTACGGGGAAACCGATCGTCCTCCCAGGAGGCAAGACTATGTCCTGTCTCATCTCTGCCAGGACATCGTTGAACTCATTCCTGCACTGGGACACAGCAGCACCATATTAGTAGCTCACGACTGGGGTGGGGCCATTGCGTGGGCAGTAACAGATAAACATCCGGAGCTGGTTTCCAAGCTGATTATTATTGACATGCCTCATCCTGTGGTATTAAATAAATTTGTCTTCAGCACTTGGTCTCAACTTTTACGATCTTGGTACATTTTTATGTTCCAAGTTCCATGGCTTGCAGAGTTTCTTATTTCCAGAAGAAATTACGGTTTCTTCAACCTTGTGTTCAGAGGCAAGAAAACTGGTGTGCGTAACAAGGATGCTTTCCCACCCGAAGCTGTTGAGGCATTCAAGTTTGTTTATTCCCAGCCTGGAGCTATTACTCCGCCCCTTAATTATTACAGATGTATATTTAGCATGTCTAATTTTAATGAGGTCAGGAAAGCAGTGAAGGTTATTGAAGTCCCTACTCTGGTAATCTGGGGTGATGAAGATCTTTTTCTGGATAGTTCTATGGCTGATGCACATAAAGACGTCGTGGCCCATCTCATTGTACGACACATTCCGAACTGTAGCCACTGGGCACAGCAAGACCAACCTGAACAAGTGAATAAATATATGAAGGAGTTTCTACAAACAGCTTTAAATTAGCTAGATATTTCTTGTTTTGTGTGTATATATTATAATAATAGCAATTTTTTGTCGTTCTAACAGCCATTAATTAAAACTTAGCCCAAAAGATGTTTTGACTTCTTGCCAATGTCCTCTTATATTATATGTATATAATATGTATACATATTTTTGTATGACCTTGCATATGACAAGGGGATGTGTATACATTAATGTTCTATTATTTAGACAATGCTGAAATACATTACAGTAAAACTTCCAAACTGAGAACAATTTTGAACCAGTGCTTTAAGTTTACAAATCCTTATGTTGTTAGCTACACAATAATTTGTGTGTGTGTGTGGGGGGGGGGGCAGGCTGAAAGTTTGCTAGATGGAGGTGATTTGCCTGTTGTGGAGTTCATTATCAGAGGTTCCACTGTATATATAATGTTAATGATCACAGTATACCCTCATTTCCCTTCCTTGTACACGGTTCAGTGTCCTCTTTGTCACCATTGACATTTCTCTTCTTATATGTAGCTATAGCTAGTGTCACTACTGTTTAACCAAACTAGTAATTCTTAGTCTGGAAATTTATAAAACATGTTTATGAGTTTGCACACTCTGTCAGCATCACCTTGGAAGATTCTAGGATGCTAAGTCAGAAGAGCAAAGTAGGCGGGAGTGTGGGCGGGGGAGGGGGAAGTGAATTAATCAGTGGCATGCATAGTAGAATTACTAGAATTTTCTTTCCTTTTAAAGTACCCCATTTTTATTATAGGTTAAATTATTATAATACTACGTAAAATTTAAAAAAATGAATATAGACATCTCAAATCAATTTGTCTAAATTTACTACAATACAAATTGGAAGTTTTAGCTTGGGGGCTTAAACAAAAAAGTCCAATATGTATTTTTAGCACCTTAATTTCTGCAATGCAAATTCAATCTGCATAACTGAAGAGTACCTTGCCGTATAATAAATAATTTGCTAATATAGCAACGACTGTAACTAAATGCAAAGATTTGAAAAAAGTGTGTAAGAATCTCCAAGTCCACAAGCCAGCAGTCCAATCAATGCAGATACAGGAAGTGCTACATGGAAGTACATTCCCTGTATAACAAATTTTCTTTATCTTTTGCAAGGTGCTGAGCACTTAATTTGAGGTTTTATATTTACACTGCCTGGATAGAGCCTTCTTTCTAACAATATAAGCCTGGTGTCTGGACCTAGGAGTTTTTCTAGCTAACGCCCTCTATACTAACTTCCCTAACAACAATTTTTTTTGTCAATTCACTTGAATACTTTACATCCTCTTTTGGGAAAAAAATAAGTAACTATAATAGCTAGCAAGCTTTCATGCCCTAAATTTTTTTTTAGAAACTCGTCAAGTTATCATGGCTTCTCTTAATCTCCTCAATATTTTCTTAGTATTAGCAGCCATAAAATTCACAGCTGCAGTTTTATTCGAAGAATTGTATAGCTTTGGACGAAATGTTGATGATTCTAAATTCTCACAAGTAGATGATGGATATGTCAGAATTTCTCTAAGTTCAGGTTTTGCCTTTTTTGACTCGAGATATTCAATCATTATTGTAAGTTTATTTAATTTTTTTGTGAGCAAGTCTATTTATCTTCTCTTCCCTGATAGGTCCACAATAATGGAATTATTTCAAGCTCACATGTTCATCTTAGCTTCCACCGCCCTCGTTTTTTTCCTACTTCAATGTCTATAATTGCTCCATTTTGGGCTGATGTAGACACAAGAAGCAATGGACAAGTGTGGTACAAAGAACATAGTCGAAATAGTGATAATTTTGAAAAAGCCAGAGAGAATGTCATGAAATATTTCTGTCTTGATCAATTCGAACCCACAATAGTCTTTACAGTTACTTGGGACAGGGTTCCATATTATTCTTTAGGATTAAAGGTAATAAATTGTTATAAACTATTATTGTTGAGAAGGTTATGTTTCTCCCCAATGACAGTAAATTATAGCTATACTACTATGTGTCTAGCATAGAAATGAAATTTTGAGCATTTACATATAACGAACCATCTGCTTTTTTTTTACTGAAGCTAATTTACTAAATGTCTTTAACTTGAAGTAACTACTTCCACTTCCATTTTATCTTCATCTCCCTATATTATTTGTTCCAACAAGACAAATAAGAATGATTCAACATTTAATGGACTACAGTTAGCATATGCAAGTTATATTTTTATCATAAATCATGTTTTGTGTAAATGCATGCAATTCATTTTCCTATACAGGAGAAAAACTTAAATTCAGTCTATTCTGAGTAAAATTTGCTTGCCTTTTTAAAATTTTGTTTTTATGACAAGACAAACTTTTTAAAACTCTCTAGCAAACTGCTAATTCCCAACTAAGTCTCTGTTTACTTAGTTACTTATATGTTAGCTAGTAGCTAGCTGTATAGTAAACACAACTGTTAGCCTATATAGCTGTACAGATTGCAAGTGTGTTATGATAGGTAATTATCTTATCTTATCTATTAGTTTTACAATACAAACTCTAGTGGAAGCTGTAGTTGGCTATTTTTCTGTAGTTCCTATGTATATAGCTACCACTGTGTTGCTCCATTCAGGCTGATTTTGATGCAAGGAGTCAATAACATTTGGTTTGGAGAAAGCAATAATCTATTAGATCAGTTGTTTACCTTTTGGTTTCCATTTTACTTACTGCTACTATGTAACTGCTACAACTCACTACATGTACAATTGATATTATAGCTTGTAGAATATTATGAGAAATTGAGACCTCTTGCAGACTACACGGAACATCATCATACTATAAATACTTTGGAGAGAAATTTTATTGCAATGGAAACATGCATTAGCGTTTATTTTTTTAACAAAACGAATGAAAGAAGTTCACTGACAATGAGTTAATAAAACACAAAAGGTTTGAACCCTCAGCGCTACTATAACACTACTAGCTATTACAAAATCATTTCTCACACTAAGTTCTACACCCACAAGTTAGTACCTATGCAGAGTTGACAGCTTCGTGTTTTCTCAAAAATTAGCCCCAAATTAAAAAAAAGTAGCACAATCAGAATAAGTTCATACCTAAATCAACAATTAATTGAAATAAACATCATTCTCAGCAAAAGTCAAAAAAATTTTTTGTTTGTATAAATAAGCGGCCCATCTCTGTAGCTAGTCGTGAGAAACTAATTCACCATTCACTTTTAATTGTTGCTGAATAATTCTGACACCTATTTCTCTACTATAAAATGACAAAGCCGTGTCTAGATAAAGTCACTATGCAGATATATTAGCTTGAATGTTTAATGTTGTAGCTGCTTTTTGCAAAATATGTGTGATTATATGATCAGTTTTTAAAGGGGGGGGGGGGGGGGGGGAAAAAATTTTTTTTTTCTTTTTTTTTTTTTTTGTGGAGGTTTTTTTTTTTTTTTCCCCCTTCTTTGTGAATGAGGGGAAAAATTTTTTTTTAAATTTTTACTCTTTTTTTTTTTTTTTTGTAATGAATTTTTTTTTTTTTTTGGTTTTTGGGGGGGGGGGGGGGGGGGGGTGTACAGAATTTCTCCTGCCTATACTTTAGTAAATTGTAAGCCAAATTATCACCTTTGCCATTTTTGCAATGTCCACAAACTGTTGAGAAGTGTGGCTGGAGCAGGAACTACTGCTGTTGGTCATAAGTGAAGCAAAGTTGTTCCCTCATACCTCCTAGTCCCATTAGTCAGATCCACATATTTTTATTGCCTATCCATCACATGACTTGTGAGTAAGTTCGTCAAGAGCGAGATTTGGCTGAGAGTATTGTTCAAATTTTACAGAAGTCCTGACTGTGGTAATATTTTTGCAACCATAACCAAGATATCATCCGTTTGAATCGATTGAACAATTACTAAACCCTCTCGCATACACACTGAGCATTAATGACAAGTAAAAAGTAACTGAATAGTTACCACTAGATTAATCATCCCTAATTATTTCAAAGTAAGGATTTTAAATACAGAATAAAGTTTATTCACTGAAATAAATGTGGCTGTTTCGTTTGTTAGACTAACACATTCCAGAGTGTTTTAGTAAGTGATGGGATCCAGTCCTTTGCTATATTCCTCTATGCTGATGGACTCATAGAATGGACTACTGGAGATGCTTCTGGAGGAATAAATGGACTAGGAGGAAATGCAGCACATGTGGGATATGATGCTGGAGATGTTGAATGGTTTGAGAATGTACCAGGATCTGGAACTGCCAGTATCATCAATATTACTAGGACCAGTAATGTAGGAGTGAATGGAGTCTGGGCATTCCAATTGAATGACAAGGAGTCACAGTGTACAAAGTGTATGTAGCTTTGAGTTTGAGAAATCATTCAAATGTTATTATTTTTAACCTATGAGGTTTTTCTGTTACATAGACAATAGTTGAATTGACTCATTTGCTAAATAGTTGTTGTAAAAAATAAAAGTGTACAAATTTCCACCTCATTCCCCATAACACTAATTTTGCCACGGCAGTTATTTTTCCTTTCAATATGTAATGACTTCTTCATTATGTAGTAATGATTGTTACTTATTTTTATTGTTCACTTACCAGATGTAACATTCAAGTTAATTCTGAAGATGAATGAGTCTTGCCAAAGGATGGTAAGTAGAACAATAAATTGTCACTATTGGCAAATAAAATTACATTTAAATATCAAAACTATGTCATAAGTATTTAGTGGTCCACTTTTATTTATTCCTACTATTATCAAGCACAATCTGACTCTATTAGTTTAGGTCTGGAATGGTTAGAATGTAATTGCAGACACTGAAGGGACAAATATATATATATATATATATAATTATATATATATATATATATATAATATATATAATATAATATATAATATTAAATTGTACGTATTACTGTCATATATTCTTGTATCCTTTACTTGAGCAGTAGTTACTTTTTTAATTGTTTTTGTTGTCATTTATAGATTACTAGATTGAATAACATTACAACTGAAATGGCCATCACAATAGCTTGTGAGTTAATGCAACTCTGCAATTGCACATATGTACCAGACACTGCTTTCACAAAGGCAAAATTTGTCTGCATTCCTGAGTTGTCTTCATTTGTAGCATATCAAGGTCTTGTTCAAGGTAACATAAAGTTGCCCACAGACAGACTGCTGGCTTACTTGGTGCAGTGGGCTATGTCTGGTACAGTTGTATACGTTGGTGGTCACCAACTTGTTGTGCAGTCATCTTGTCCAGTAAATGAGACCATAAAAGCTATCGAATGTATCAATTCCTCTGATGGAAATATTCCTATGCAATATAATATTATGACCACTGAACTTGGGATGGAGTATACTTGGAACAGAGGATCATATTACACTCAGAAAGAATCTCCTGTATCTCTGATTTCATCCAACAATCAAGTAGAAATTCTTCACATTGCATACTCTATTGGGATATGCAGTCTCATTGTTTTATGTGTGATATCAGTTCTGATATTTGTCATTGTGCGAAAATGTAAATTTAGAAAGAAATCTTCTTCAAACCAGTAAGTAATTAAAAATAAAAACACATAATACACCTTTAAATTGCAAGAGAACTAAAGTGAATTAACTTAAACTTATAATATAAATATCTATAATATCTAAGAACTCTTAATAAACCATCAAGTTTGATCACAGAAATGTAAATTAAAAATATTTGAAAAAGCATGCCTTTTAACACTATTGGTGGAGTAGATGTCATATTTTACCAATGATGTTTCATTATAAGCCAAATGTGCCAAGAGATAAAAGTAACTTTGCATGTATAGTATTTATTGATTTATGCAAAAACATCTCAACAACTGATTGCTACAAAAGAAGTAATATAATTATCCCTGTAAGTGAGGTGACAATATGTGTTACACTGTAATGGGTAAACTTTGATGCTGAAGTTTAGCTCTTGAGTACACACGCCATCCAATTCTGTGCACTAAAGTACATTTTTCTGGAATATTATCTAGCGTTGTGACAAGCATTAGCTTAATTTCAATATTACAATGTTATTTTGTGCTTCAAACGCCCTTTTGATTGTAAAACTATAATGTATAATGCGATAGAAATAATTTTACTCATTTTTTGAAAACCTGGCTAAGAAACTTGTTAGCTCAGCTGAGGTTCTCAATGTTATTACTGGTAAAAGAGAATATTCATTGCTTTATTGCTTCCAGTGTAATATTACAACAATAAGACTAAACTATGATGCTGGGTGAGCCATTAGATGGTGTTCCAATATGTGTGTGAAAATATAGACTGCAAAACCAAAACAAAATAAAAACAAATAATAATAGTGAATATTATAGTATTAATAGTACAGTGCATAAGTTTCCCATTAAAAAATGTATGGGAAAAATTGCTGTTCACTCGTGCTATTTATCCCGAATAGCAGGGTAACTGATGAAATTTATTAAAAAAAATTTTTTTGTACTTTTCCAACTTATAAACTACTAGCTATAACAATATTTCCTTTCTATTTGTAAAATTAGATAGTATAAATTTAAGGATTGTTTATGAAGATAAATATTAGCTACAATGTAAAAATTGTAAAATATTAGATCAATTAATCTAATTAAGGGGCGAGTAATAATATTGTACCATTTAACATTTTATAAAAAATTTCTGTTTCTTTCTGAGTATTCTGATACTTCCTGTTTAGTTTTCCTTTGCCTCTTTAGCTTGTAACAAATAATCCTACTAGCTAACCTTGTAGGTTTTTGGTAAGAATTGTTCATGTACTTAAGGGTTAATATTGTTTATTGTCTTCACAGGTGTCACAATATTACTCCACAAAATAAGAATCTTAATAATCCAACACTCGACTACGATGAAAATGCTTATGAGGACATGGATTGCAGTTTGAAGCTAGAGAAGAAGGAATGCTTGAAAGTTACATTGGAGCCTTCTTCATACAACAGAAATGATCCACAAAGCAGTGGTATATATGAAGAAATACATTAAGTGCTGACTGAATCAGCATATACTTGAATTCATAGATATATATTATGTATACAGATTGTGTGTGTGTGTTTGTGTGTGTGTGTGTGTACTCATGATTTTATCTGTTGTTTTTTTCTTCAAAAATACTTGAACACATTTAGTCGTATGGCCATTTGAAAGAAAAAATAGTATAGTTTAATAGCTAATGGAGTATGTGATTAATTAGTATAACTTAAACAAATGATGTGTGAAAAATGTGTTAGTCCTCACAACCCAAAAACTTTTAGTGAGAATGTTTTGATGCTTGACAATGTAAATATTGTCATTTGTCTCATCACTTTCTAATTGATGCCCAGCTTGTAACTTAGCAACCACCTCCACATCTCACTGTATGACACATTCTGAACTGTAGCCACTGGGCACAGCAAAACTAACCTGAACAAATGAACTAATATTATGAAGGAGTTCTTACTCAGTTTTTGTTTCTTTTGTGTAGACGCGTGTGTGTGTGCGTATATATTAGCTATAAGTATGTATATTTAGGAGCAAGGGGTAGCATCTGTTACTGTCTTGTTAGTAGTTACATTACTGCTAGTGTTTTCAATAATCACATTATAACCTCAATGCCATTTCCAATATTATATATAATATCTAATTATATGTATAAATAATTTGGCAATCAGGTAGAATTTGTTGGCATTATATGGCTAATTGCTGTCAGTCTCATTCTGGCTCTTACTGGATATGAAGTTAGATGTATCCATTTGCCTTTTGACTTAGCAGCCTAGAAATTCCGAACTCTTGAACATGTTATAATAATCCATATAATATATATAATTATTATATATATATACGTATAGTTAGCTACATGTTGAGGACACAAGCTAATAGTTTTATTGTGAGGAACCATGTTGTGTTGTATATCAGAAGTAAAGAAACTTTTTTTTGTACGCAATAGCTAATAATTGTTTGTGCTGAGTTTTGGGTTGTTTCATTTTTGTGTTGCCCTGTGCATATTTGAAGGGCTGGGTTTAACTCACTGCCCTGTGGCCAGGTACACCACTCATGTGTAGTTCTATCTGAAATTTCGATTTCAGGCACTTTTTATGGTGACTAGGTTTACAGTTGCTATTCATTTTGAACGCTTATTAGCTACCTCGTATTAGCTGCACATTGTTACACAAATACTATATCATATTATATATCTATAGCTATCAGTAGCTTCATTGTAAGGAATTAGAAAATTATTGGTTATGTGCAGGGTTATTTCAATCACTCATTTCCAGTTATCCCCGGCAGCTAAATAAATCAAACTCATAAAGCATAAGCACATGTTAGTGCTAGAGAAATACAATAGTTTATATTCTTTTTGACAGCGTATAGGTGTCGAAACATCTGATATTATATGCTAGTGATTAAGTCAGGGGTTTCTTAATTATTATACAACAGTGAGGATTATGTAAATATATAATAATTATCCGGTGACAACCTCCATGCTGTTCCAATATGCATTTTCATTCCCCTGTCATAATAGACATTTCTCTTCATCATTAAAAAATAATTTACTGCAAACTTCAGATGGCACTTGGCGAAGCATCTACTTTAAGATGAACACAACACTACTTACAGCCAGTACGGTTAATAGCTATACTTATTGTGGGTAAAGAATGCTACATGAGAATACCTGCTACAGGGAAACCAGATTGATGGCTTTGAATTATCTGTTCAACATCCTCTTTAGAATATAGCTATGCTGAATTTGGGAGATAATCCAAACGAAATAAAACAATAGAGCTACAACATTTAGCTAATGCTGAAATGGAGCACTCTATCAAACTTTTTCTTGTATTGATAAGCCTAAAATTTTCACTAGCCATTTTATTGAAAGATTTTTATAGTTTTGGATCAACTACTAGTGACTTCACACTCCCAAATACCGATGATGTAGCTGCTGAGGTTACACTAGGCTCAAATTTTTCATTCTTTGGAAATAATCTTTCCATCTTTCACGTAAGTTTCTTTTTAGTTGTATTGCTATGTGCCTAGCTACCTTCTCCTGAATAGGTTAGCAATAATGGAATCATTTCAAGCCCCGTCTTTCCAGATTATGTTAGTTTCAACCCTCCACTATTTCCCATTCTGTCAAGATAGTCAGTTGCTCCATTTTTGGCAGATGTTGACACCAGTAGAAATGGACGTGTGTGGCATGGAGAATACAGCGAAGATAATGAAAAATTCAAAAAGGCCAGAGAGGACATTAAGAATTACTTCTGTCTTGATCAATTTGAACCCACTGCAGTCATTGTGGTTACTTGGGATAGGGTTCCATATTTTCACAGAGGACTAAAGGTAATGATGAATGGTTCATTTTTTTCCAATTAGCAGCAAAACTCATTAAAAGGAGTGTGTAAAAGTAAATTCTACCTTAAGAGAGTGAAAAAGATTTAAAAAAAGAAAAGAAAAGTAGGGTGCTTCATGTTGAGTAATATAGCAAACAGTAAAAATTAAAAAGGAGGTGGGGGGGGGGGGGGGGGAAAAAAAAAAAAAAATAAAAAGAAAGGAAAAGGGTAGAAAAAAAAAAGAAAGAGAGAGGGGGGGGGAGGGGGGGGGGGGGGGGGGGGGGGGGGGGGGAATAAGAAGTAAAATACACCCGGTTTTGTGTACATTAGCTTAGCAAACTTTATGAGATCATATTGTATTGTAAGATTGTTTTGGTTCTAGTATGTAAACAGATGAGACTTTCTTG
>WLWI01001617.1_pt1 | contig 19468 bp, 16 predicted proteins | sample 6701501 | NCBI WGS metagenome assembly WLWI01 (sample SAMN12718690, study PRJNA515312) | sponge metagenome | isolation source: marine sponge | host: Mycale hentscheli | place: New Zealand: South Island, Marlborough, Capsize Point | collected 2014-11-01
CCGATGGAAACACTCATCGACGGTAAAGCGATCTGGAAAGAAAAGTTTGTAAACTAAACTCTATCTGACAGACAGCTACTGATAAACGGGTAACTGTCAGCTCAAGTCTGAACTTCTACAACTAATCGGTAAGCAATATTCTTTTGACAATTCTAGCCATTCCTTGGTCTTCCGGCACTACGTCGTTGTATAGCCATTCATTCAGCATCGGATCTTGAACATCCAACAATAACTCGAACAGTCGCTGCTCGTCCTCATTGAGTCTCTCGTATCGTTCGTTCACAAAACGTGAGAGCACAATATCCAGCTCTCGTGTACCTCGTCTACATCGCCAAAGCAGTTTTTTACTATCTACCTCAAACCGGTCAGATGACAAGGTTATTTCCGTGTTACTTTCGTTTAATAATTGTTTGCTTTATCTCGCTAATTGCTTTCGCGGGATTCAATCCTTTAGGACACGCATTAGTACAATTCATAATGGTATGGCAACGATAAAGTTTGAAAGCATCATCTAGCTCATCAAGCCTTTCTCCCGTTGATTCATCTCGACTATCAGCAATCCAACGATAGGCTTGGAGAAGTGCCGCTGGACCAAGATAGCGATCACTATTCCACCAGTAACTAGGGCAACTGGTGGAGCAACAGGCGCACAAGATACATTCGTATAGACCATCCAGTTTCTCGCGATCCTCCTGAGACTGGAGTCTTTCACTATCAGGCGCAGCACTGTCTGCTTGTAACCATGGTTTTATCGACGCATATTGTGCATAAAAATTATTCATATCCGGCACAAGATCTTTGATCACAGACATATGAGGTAATGGGTAAATCTTGATATCACCTTTAATCTCCGCAGCAGCTGTAGTACAAGCCAACGTATTGACGCCATTAATATTCATGGAACACGAGCCACAGATGCCTTCGCGGCAGGATCGTCTGAAAGTTAGCGTACTATCAATGCTATTTTTTATACGCAACAGAACGTCCAATACCATTGGTCCACAAGCATCCATATCGACATCAAAAGTGTCTACTCTGGGATTCTCACCTGTGTCTGGATCCCAACGATAGACCTGTACCGATCGCAGTTGCCCACTGCTAACATCTTTGAACTTCCTGCCCTTTTGGACCAGAGAATTTGCGGGTAATGAAAACTCAGCCATGGGGTAAGTATCCTGACATCATAGGTAATAAAGTAGCCATTTAAAATCACTCATCAAAAGACGCTAGTAGACTCGCTTCTTGGGTTTAATATATTCCACGTCATCGGTTAACGTCCAATCATGCACTGGACGATAGTCGATACGGGGCTCAGAGGTGATGTCAGACTGCCAAGTTAATGTGTGTTTCATCCAGTTTTCGTCATCACGGTCAGGAAAGTCATCTCTCGCATGAGCACCGCGACTCTCTTTGCGGTTTTCAGCAGCATGAATCGAAACCTTCGCTTGTCGTAGAAGATTATCAAGCTCCAGCGTCTCAACCAAGTCGCTGTTCCAAATCATTGAGCGATCAGAGACCTTAACATCACCAAAAGACTCACAGGTTTTGGTCAGCTTTGCCTTACCCTCGTCCATCGTTTTACCGGTTCTAAATACAGCGCAATGGCTTTGCATTGTCTTTTGCATTTCCAATCGAATATCGGCAGTCGAAGTTTCACCTTTTGAATAACGCAACCCATCAAACCTTTCCAGAATTTCTTCACCTGCAGACGCGGGCAATCGTCGTTGGGAAGTACCCGGCTTAATGAGTTCTCGAGCTCGATGTGCGGAAGCACGGCCAAACACCACGATATCCAACAACGAATTCGAACCCAATCGATTAGCACCGTGAACAGACACACAAGCGGCTTCGCCAATAGCCATCAGCCCCGGAACAATGGACTCTGGATTCCCCTCCTTCAGCGTGACCACTTCACCATAAATATTGGTTTGGATTCCACCCATGTTGTAGTGCACGGTAGGCAACACTGGAATGGGTTCCTTTGTGACATCGACACCGGCGAAAATTTTTGCTGATTCAGAAATACCCGGCAATCGCTGAGCAAGAATCTCTGGTCCGAGATGTTCGAGATGAAGATGGATATGGTCTTGCTCTTCTCCGACTCCCAATCCATTTTGGATTTCCATTGTCATTGAGCGGCTCACCACATCTCTGGAAGCTAAATCTTTCGCATTTGGCGCATAACGCTCCATAAAGCGTTCTCCTTTCGAGTTGGTTAGGTAGCCTCCTTCTCCTCGGGCACCTTCTGTAATCAAACAGCCCGCGCCGTAAATCCCGGTTGGGTGAAACTGAGTGAACTCCATGTCCTGCAAAGGTAGGCCTGCTCGCAAAACCATGCCACCACCATCTCCAGTGCAGCTATGCGCCGACGTTGCTGAAAAGTAAGCTCGACCATATCCGCCCGTTGCGAGCACCACAATCTGGGCTGAAAAGCGGTGCAGCTCCCCTTTGTCTAAATCCCAAGCCATTACTCCCTTGCACTCACCATCTTCCATGATTAGATCCATTGCAAAGTATTCGATAAAAAACTCCGCCTTGTGCTTCAGAGACTGCTGATACAAGGTATGGAGAATAGCGTGTCCGGTGCGATCCGCAGCAGCGCAGGTTCGTTGCGCTTGGCCCTCTCCATAGTGTGTTGTCATTCCGCCAAATGCACGCTGATAAATTTTCCCTTCCGGTGTCCTTGAAAAGGGGACACCGTAATGCTCCAATTCAATTACCGCATCTGCGGCTTCCTTACACATGTATTCGATTGCATCCTGATCACCGAGCCAGTCAGAGCCTTTTACAGTGTCGTACATGTGCCAACGCCAATCATCTTCCCCCATGTTACCCAAGGCTGCGCTCATGCCCCCTTGGGCAGCGACAGTGTGGCTTCTAGTGGGAAATAGCTTGGTAATGCATGCAGTGCGTAATCCCTCCACCGCCATACCAAAGGTCGACCTTAAACCAGCACCGCCCGCGCCAACAATAACCACATCATAATGATGATCAATAATGGGATAGGCTTCAGACACAACTTACTCCAAAAAAAAATGTAAAACCCTAAGGAATCTATTCCTTAGGGGCAACGGTTCAATGCATGAATAGTCATACATAAAAAGTAGTCCAGTTAACCACGGTTACCTAGATAAGGTTAGAAACCTAAAAGCGTCGGAATTTGCCGTGGGGGTTGACAAGAAACCCTAGGGAATCTCGCGATCAACATCAATCGAAAACAGTGCTTATCAAACCCCACAAATCATATTCATTTATAACGAGTTGTTCCAAAAAAACGCTAGAGCAAAAGCCAACGATACTCAAATCATAGCTGGATTGTATTCACTACAACCGAGTATTGGTTAAGTGCTCTACGATAGACAACCCTGTAGCAGAAAGCGATACTCTAAAGTGCAATACGAAGCACTGAAAAAATAGAAGCCAAGGCCGCAAAGATCATTGCTCCTTTGACAACCAATAACAAAGTCATTCTTTTACGCTTTCCATGCACATAATCTTCAATTACAACTTGAAGGCCGAGCTGACCATGAAAAAACATAAACACTAAATACAATGTTAGCAACAACGCAACCATCGGTTCAGCGATCCAGCTTTGAATCGAAACTTGCTCTTCACCGATCCGTTGAAGTATAGAAAACACGAACCAAATAGAAAGGGGAATTAGTGTTAATGCACTGGTTCGCTGCAACCACCAATGGTGCGACCCTTCACCGGATGCACCAAGCCCTTTTACCCTGGCCAAAGGATGTTGCAGACTCATATCAACCACGCCAATAAAGTTAGAATAGCCGAAGCGGCAACAACCAGTTTTCCACTTCGATAAGCTTGAGAAATCTCAAAGCCAACACCGATATCCCAGAACAAATGCCGTACGCCGTTACAAAGATGATAAAAAGTACATCCCGTCCAAATGATCAACAATATGGTTCCGAAAACTGAATTAAAGAAACCATGCGCAATGGAGAACTGTTCCTCACTACCTGCGACGGACCAGAGCCACCACCCAATCAAAATCGCACTTAGGGCGATAATGACACCGGTTACTCTATGCAAAATGGATAAAACAGAAGTGAGTTGAGGACGGTAAACCTGCAAGTGAGGTGAAAGCGGACGTCTTGCTGTGGTCAAATGAAGCACTCCAGGATATAGCGGGAACAGAGTATAATTTTAAAAAAAATCCCCTTTCGTTACAAGAGATCAATCATCAAAACATCTGATAGCCGAACCGAAAAACCCCTAGCTGGGTACTCAGTCGGTGTTAGAAATCGCTACACCTTCCACCTACTTCCCAATCACCATAACGAGTGGGCTCAGGGCCAGAAGGACCACCAACTTCTTCAACTGTATTTTGGTCCGGTTTTCTCTGCTCACGCTGGACCTCTTGTTCCCCTTGGGAGTGAATATCAGTCTGTTTCACAGGGTCTTGTTTTTTAGCTACTTCTTTATTTTTTGGCATTTATCTCCCCGATAAGCTGTGACGACTCAATGAGGATCTTATCATTGATACAGTTTCCATTTTCAATCCAGTTCATGGGGCATACTCCCTGTATTCCTCAGCATGGATAGCCATCTCTCACGACTTATTTTGTGCGAGAATCAGCCTATCTAGAACCTTGAATTTTAAACCTGATTCCGATGACTGAAGTAACCCATAACAACACTGACCGATTATTCAATCCAGAGAACATCACTCTTCTTTACGATGCTTATCGTACTCAATCGAAAGTCGACTTGGATATCGCAAACCCGAGTGTTATTGATCTTGGGCCATTGACGCTAGCCAACGTAACTGGCCCAGAGTCGGAAGCCTTTTTGCAAGGCCAATTCAGTAATGACTTGGGGGTGCTAAACATCAACGATTGTCAGCTCCATGGCTACTGCAATCCCAAGGGCCGCGCTCTGAGCCTTATCCGAATCATGAGGAAAGAAGAGGGCTTCTGGTTACTGATCCCTCAAGGCATTAGTACTCAAATCATCAACCGACTAAAGATGTTCAAAATGCGAGCAAAGGTAGACATCGAATTAGAAACCCAAAATTTTGCTTTTGGTCTGATTGGCGACACATTATCAGACGTCGATCTCCCAAGCGAAACCCTAACTTATAATGTTGCTGGGATCTTGACGAGAAAAATAGCAATAGCACCTCAGAATGAACAAACGGTTTCTCTACTTCTCGCGCAAAAAAGCCGACACCAAAACTCAGTGTCGTTTCTTTCTCATGATGCTTGGCGTTTAATTGATATCCTCTCTGGCATTCCTCAGGTCTATGCTGAAACCCTAGAAGAATTCATTCCACAGATGATTAACCTCGACCTAGTGGAAGGTGTTAGCTTCAAAAAGGGATGTTATCCAGGACAAGAGATCGTTGCACGTCTTCGATATCTTGGAAAACTCAAGCAGCGAATGCTAATTGCACATGTCAGTACAAACGCGACTATTTCATCAGGTGACCCACTATTTACCCACGCAAAACCTGATCAAAAATCCGGTGTTGTAGTAGACGCGATAAACATATCAAACAACGAGGCGATGTTAACTGCAATGGTACCCACGGCGATTTTCGAGCAGGGCGATCTCATGCTTAATTCCGTAGAAGGCCCGACACTCACCCGAAGACCACTACCCTACGAAATTCCAGCTGACAGACAACTAGGAAAGTAGTCACCAACCCAAGCTTTTCTCATATAATTGAGCGGCATGAATCATTCAATGATCTGATAGAAGGTTTCTCCTTCTTTGATTAAGCCCAGCTCTGATCTCGCCAAGGTCTCCGCTGTTTCACCACCTTTTTTGAGATCAATGACTTCTTCTCTTAAATTAGCATTGCGCTTGCGAGCGGCGTCGTTCTCTGCTGTTAACGCATGACCTGTTTGATTCAAACGATATAGATCAAACACATTTTTATCACCAAACCACAGCGCGTACTGCAGCCCGCAAAAAACCAATGTCAGCAAAAATTTTAGCGGCTTCAATCTATGGTCACACAGAATTAGGACAACGTGTGTTAACAGCACATTTAGCTAACGATTAGGAAAGAGAATCAAAGGCTCCCCGCCCTGCGTATAGCGCCTTATCACCCAATACTTCCTCAATTTGTAGCAGCCGGTTGTACTTCGCGACACGTTCAGAGCGACAAAGTGAACCAGTTTTGATTTGCCCCGCTGCGGTTGCCACGGACAGATCCGCAATAGTGGTATCTTCAGTTTCCCCTGAGCGGTGAGAAATCGTTGCCGAGTAATTTGCGTCTTGTGCCATTTTAATAGCAGTCAGTGTCTCACTAAGTGTACCGATCTGGTTGAGCTTGATGAGGATTGAATTAGCAATATTACTATCAATGCCCTTTTTCAAAATCGTCGGATTGGTGACAAATAGATCATCGCCCGTTAGTTGAATTTTGCTCCCCAGTCGCTGGGTTAGCAAATTCCAACCATCCCAATCCAGTTCATCCATACCATCTTCGATACTGATAATCGGGTACTTATCAACCCAACCAGATAAATAGTCTGTAAACTCAGCAGAGTTTAATGCCAAGCCTTCCGCTTTCAACTCATATTTACCATTCGAAAAAAACTCGGAACTGGCAGCATCGAGCCCAATCATAACTTGATCACCCGCACGGTAGCCCGCTTTTTCAATGGCATGCATAATGAGGCTTAAACCTTCCTCATTCGACTTACATTCTGGTGCAAATCCGCCTTCGTCCCCGACACTTGTGCTAAGACCTTTAGAAAGCAAGACGGACTTCAACGAATGAAAAATTTCTACGCCACAACGTAAAGCTTCTGAATAAGTAGGTAGGCCTAACGGTAATATCATAAATTCCTGAAAATCGATGGCATTATCCGCATGAGCTCCGCCATTAATAATATTCATCTGCGGCACAGGCAAGGTGAAATTGGGGTTTTCAAACACGTCACCAAGGTGCTGAAACAATGGCTTTTTCAAACTTGCAGCTGCCGCACGAGATGCGGCCAATGAAACCCCCAATATGGCATTCGCGCCCAGAGTGCTTTTATTGTCACTCCCATCAAGTTCCAACATTCTTTGGTCAATACCCTGTTGATCAATAACATCCATTCCAATGATCGCGGACCTAAGTTCAGTATTCACATTCTGAACCGCCTTTAGAACGCCCTTCCCAAAGTATCGGCCTTGATCACCATCGCGCAGCTCCAATGCCTCCAGTGATCCCGTAGAAGCGCCTGATGGTACCGCTGCACTTCCCAAGGATCCATCCTCAAGTTCGATATCAACCGAAATGGTGGGGTTACCTCTTGAATCAAGAATTTCTCTAGCTAGACAATTTCTTACTTTTGCTGCGGAATATGGCATATTAATCTAATAAGGGGTGAGTGTCGGAGGGATGGAAGAAGATACTCAACCAGCAACCGAAAACTGGCTAAGGTTTAACCCTGAAATTCACACTGCTCAAGATACGTGTTACGTCGTGAATTAGGGTAAATCAAGTACCGCAATAGTTTAACAAGAATGCTTCATTAGGTCATCCTAATGAGCTTTTCAGATGAATCAACATTTCTCACAATAATGATTAGGAAAGCTAATCGAAGCAGGAGCTTTACAGAAATTATCTTTACTACGACGAATGATCAGCGTTTAGTCTTCGCAGTGCAAGGACTTCGCTACCTGATCAATTGCGAGTAGCTGTCTCAAGAGCTTTTCCATTTTCTGCAGAGGCCATGCATTGGGGCCATCACTAAACGCGTTTTCGGGGTCAGGGTGGCTTTCCATGAACAGTCCAGAAACACCGACAGCAACCGCCGCCTTCGCGAGCACAGGGACAAATTCACGTTGCCCACCCGACTTTCCTGATGCACCACCTGGTAATTGGACCGAATGAGTTGCGTCAAAAACCACCGGGCAATTTGTGCCTTTCATGGTTTCAAGACCTCGCATATCCACAACAAGATTGTTATATCCAAAGCTTGATCCTCTTTCGCAGACCATAATTGGCGCCTCGGGATTCGCAGACTTCGCTTTATCCACGACGTATTGCATTTCCCCTGGTGAGAGGAATTGGCCTTTCTTAATGTTAGCTGCTTTGCCCGAATTTGCCACTGCTTGAATGAGATCGGTTTGGCGACATAAAAACGCTGGTGTCTGCAACACATCTACCACTTGAGACGCCGCTGCAACATCCTCAACACTATGCACATCCGTTAGAACAGGAACACCTATTTTGTCGCGAACTCTGGCTAATATCTCCAAACCTTTTTCCCGGCCTGGTCCACGTTCCGAGCCTGATGACGTTCTATTGGCTTTATCAAACGACGATTTATAGATGAAGTAAATGCCAAGTTTTTCTGTCACCTCTTTCAATGTCGCTGCTGTCGACATTGCCAGTTCTTCAGACTCAATAACACAAGGCCCAGCAATTAAAAAAAATGGTGAAGTGGGTGTTATTTCGTGGTCAATCAATTTCACTTTTGGGTCCTTAATCTTAGAGCGGTAACGGTCATTTTAATTTTTCTGATTATTCTACAAATCAGTCTGTTTTGAGCTTTTATACCTTAAGCCCGCACGAACATATTCAGAAAACATGGGATGTCCGTCTCTTGGTGTTGAGGTGAACTCCGGATGGAATTGACAAGCGACAAACCAAGGGTGATCAGGTAATTCGATCACCTCTACCAAACCATTAGAAGATTTACCTGAAAAAACCAAACCGCAATCTTCCAATTTTTGTATGTAATTGTTATTAAATTCATAGCGATGACGATGGCGCTCGCGAATCACATCTGATTGATAGATTCCGTGATAAACAGAACCGGATTTCAAATGTATATCCTGGGCCCCCAATCTCATTGACCCCCCCATGTCACTGCATTCATTCCTCAGTTCTTGGTTACCACTATCATCAATCCATTCGGTAATTAGTGCGATGACAGGGTGCTCTGCCTGTTTATTAAACTCCGTGCTGTGCGCACCAGATAAACCTGCAATATTTCTTGCAAACTCAATGGTTGCGACCTGCATACCAAGACAAATCCCCAAATAAGGAATCCGGTTCTCCCTTGCATACTTGGCAGTTTCGATCATCCCCGCAATGCCCCTTTCTCCAAAGCCTCCAGGAATCAGAATGGCGTCAACTTGACCGATAACATCCGTGCCGTCTACTTCAACTTCTGTCGAATCAATGTATTTGATATTTACTTTTGTCCTTGTTTGAATTCCTGCATGAATTAGCGCCTCTGACAATGATTTATAGGATTCTGTTAGGCTGACATATTTCCCCACCATTCCGATGGTGAGTTCAGCCACGGGATTCAGGCTATTTTCGAGAACCACATCCCATTCCGACATATCAGGCGGACCCGCATTTATCTGCAAGTGTTCAGTAACAATCTGATCCAGTTTTTGCTCCACATAAAGCTGTGGAATGCGATAGATGTTGTCCACGTCGATACCAGAGATCACCGCCTTTTCTTCTACATTGGTGAACAGTGCGATCTTTTTACGAGCAGAATCAGGCAGCGGCTCACGAACCCGGCACAATAGAATATCCGGCTGAATCCCAATTGAACGCATTTCCTTTACCGAATGCTGGGTAGGCTTAGTTTTTATTTCTTGGGAAACCTGAATTTCGGGCACCAAGGTTAGATGTAAGAATAGCGTATTGGATTTACCTAGCTCTACCCGCATTTGACGGATCGCCTCAAGAAAAGGCAAAGACTCTATATCTCCGACTGTCCCACCAATCTCGACAAGCGCAACATCCGCCGAAGATCCCGCCCCTTTTAGAATAGACTTTTTTATTTCATTGGTAATATGAGGAATAACCTGAACCGTCCCACCTAAGTAATCGCCACGACGTTCCTGGCGAATCACTCTTTCATATATCTGACCAGTAGTGAAATTGTTACTCTTTTTCATAATAGCGCGAACATAGCGCTCATAATGCCCGAGATCTAAATCAGTTTCCGCCCCATCCTCAGTAACGAAAACCTCACCATGCTGAAAAGGACTCATGGTCCCTGGATCAACGTTGATGTAAGGATCGAGTTTCATCATAGTCACTTTCAGCCCTCGGGCTTCAAGAATGCTACCAAGCGAGGCCGATGCGATACCTTTTCCCAGTGAGGAAACCACGCCGCCGGTAATAAATATTAATTTAGTCATGGATGACCAATCACAATCAAAACATCATTAGAATGATGCTCACAGGTTATACGGATCTCATTAAAAGATCATTAAAAGCCTAGTTTGAGCACGGAACTTGACTACAAACAAAATAGAACAAGTGGTTGATTTCAAAAGCGAATCGCCAATTGATTTCAATATTTACTAGCCCAAAATTCAAACTCAAGCACTAATCTCAGTTCAAACTAAATAGCGACGATTAATTTTGGGGGCTTACTACAAATCATAATGGAAAACCTTAAGTGTAGAAGTTCAGACCAAATCTGACACCGTATTAAATCAACCCTCGCTTCGCTCGGATTGATTTAATACGGTGTCAGATTTGGTCTGAACTTCTACACATTTAAGAATCGGCTCCCCGGACGGGAAGATAGCTTATCAAAAATCAGTCTTTTACTCAATCGTCAAGACGTTTGAATTGCAGAGAAAGTCCCTCATCTTGCTCTCCACACCTATAGTCACCCAGCACACCAATTCCAGACACCCACACCGCCTCTCCATCCACCGTCACAAACGGCAGCCGATCTCTTTCCCAAGGTGGTGTTTGGCATTTCTGATGGAGTTTTTTTAGCGAGTGTCGAAAGTTCCTGCCTGGTAGCACCACACGCTCTCCTCCTTTTCTCCAGGTTAATTGGATCACTCTGTTCGACATTTTTTCTACGTTCAGCCCATGACCAATCTCTCGCTCCACTCCTAGTCTAATACCTAGTTTCACAAGCTGTTTTTCACGCAAATCAAAGTGAATAGAGATGCTTTCATCGTACCCAGCGCCCACTTTGTGCATTAAATGCAATCGATTTGCAAAATTCTTGACTTCATAGGAATGGTATTCAAACCCACCAGCGCCCGCATGATGCCCAACAATCTGCCTGTAAGTCTCTTCAAGCAGCGCATCTGATGGAGAGCGATTTCCAGACTGGTGAATCCAAAGCCGAATAACCTCAATGTAATCCCATTTACCCAAATGAGACAACGCTTCAATACTAATCGGCTCAACCAAACAAAAGAGGCGCTTTTGTGAATCCTGAATGCTTTTTTGATACAGCACTTTAATGTGTTGCTGGTATACCGAAGAAACTCGTTGCAGTTTTTGGGAAATCCGTCCAACCCCTTTTGAAGCATTAGGCCAACGGCTTTGTACCTTTGGCATGATCTGGTTACGGAGGTAGTTACGATCAAAGATATCATCTTTATTTGAAGGATCTGTAATCCAGTTCAAACCATTCTCTTCATTGTATTTTTTGAGTTTTTCTTTACTAATTTGAAGTAAGGGCCGAACCAGTAGTTGTCTCTTTCCATAGGAAAGTGTTCTACTTTTCGCTATTCCTGTTAGTGATTCAACGCTCCTACCCTTAATTAAGTTCAGCAGAATTGTTTCGATTTGATCATCGAAATGATGAGCGGTGAGAACAACTCTATTCTTGTCTGTGATTCGTTCAAACCAAGCATATCGAGCGTTACGCGCCAAGGCTTCAAGACTTTCACCCGTTCTAGCTATAATCATCTCTCGATGAGATAAAAAGGGTACATTAAACTCAGCACACCATTGTTCACATTGTTCACACCACAGCTTTGAGTATTCACTTAAGCCATGATCGAAGTGCAACGCAATTAGATCAATGCTATACCGATGCCTGAGAACCGACATAGCATGGAGAAGTGCCTGAGAATCACACCCACCGCTATAAGCAATAGCGAAACGACTATCGATGGATAACTCAATTTCTTCATACAGCGTCGCCGCTAGTCTTTCACTTGAAAAATCAGCGTTACGCTGGGGAGCAATAACTAATTCACCCGATTTATTTTTTGAGCTCAAATTGGCCAAACCCAGTCAGCCGTTGATAGCGTTTGTCCATCAACACCTCATTGCTGTCTTCGCATAATGCGTCCAGCGACTGATTAATCGCATTTTTTACCGCTTCCGAAATAGCATCGTAATCTCGATGGGCGCCTCCCAATGGCTCTTTGATTACTTCGTCCACCAAACCCAGACGTGATAAGTCTTTAGTTGTTACTTTCATGGCTTCCGCAGCTTCAGGTGCTTTAGCAGCACTTTTCCATAAAATGGAGGCGCAACCTTCAGGAGAAATTACGGAATAAGTCGCGTATTCCAACATCATGAGTTTATCGCAGACACCGATCGCTAGGGCTCCGCCCGACCCTCCTTCGCCGATAACTACCGAAACAATGGGGGTCTTTAGCGTAGCCATTACCTCAAGCGAGGTTGCGATCGCTTCACTTTGTCCACGCTCTTCCGCATCTACGCCGGGATAAGCCCCAGGTGTATCGATCAGTGTCACAACGGGCATGTGAAATCGCTCAGCAAGTCGCATAATTCTCTGAGCTTTACGATATCCTTCTGGCCTTGGCATACCAAAGTTTCTTCTGGTTCGTTCTTTGGTGTCACGGCCTTTTTGGTGCCCAATAATGGCTACGTTTCTGCCCCCCATTTTTCCAAGTCCAGAGACGATAGCCGGATCATCGGCAAACATCCGATCCCCATGTAATTCCTGAAAATCTGTGACTATCCGTTCAATGTAGTCCAATGTATAGGGTCTTCTGGGATGTCGAGCCAGTTGCGTAATTTGCCACGCGCCCAGTTTTGAAAATATCGCTTTTGTTGACTCGTGATTTCGCGAGCGGAGGCTGTTGATTTCTCGCTCAAGATCCAAGTTACTACTGGAGCTCGCCCTTTGAAGCTCAACTATTTTTTCTTCCAGTTCGGCGATGGGTTTTTCAAAATCGAGATAATCAAGACTCATATTCTTCGAATACTATAACTAAAAATTGTCAGGGAATCGCAAAGCACCCAAAATATACTCATCATCCATAGATACGTTGAAACCGAAATCACAACATCCCCCATGGGCTAAACGATCAATAAAACACACCTACATCGCCGCCTTCTAAACAAAAGCTACGTATATGATAAAAATCTACCTTATGTCTCTAATCTGAACAAATAGGAAACCCCCGGCGTGTATCCCTAGTATAAGTTATTTCTCTTCATTGTCACTCATCAGTCTTGACTGATAGTGTCAGTCAGCAACTATGATCAGCAAAGGAAGTTCTCCAAAAAAAAAGAGAGCGAATAAAAAATGGTCTGGCTTCTCACCGATTGCCTATCCCCTTTAAAATACCGTGTTTCCGTGGTAAATATTTCATTACCTCTCTCATCCCTAACAGCCCAACCAAAGCAAACCATTCCCACCGGCTTAGCCGGAGAGCCTCCTCCAGGTCCCGCTACTCCCGTTACCGAAAGACTAAAATCTACTTGGCTTTGCTTTAAGCCGCCCATTGCCATTTCACCTGCCACTGATTCACTGACAGCCCCAAAGTCAATAATAGTTTGCTCATTCACTCCAACCATTTGTTGTTTCGCTTCATTACTGTAAGTAACATAAGCACGATCAAACCAGTTTGAGCTTCCTGGAAAATCCGTCAACGAAAAGGCGATACCACCCCCCGTACACGACTCAACGGTTACTATGGATTTTTTTTCCTCAAGAAGTCGATCAGCGATCTTTTGGATCATCTCGTCTCGATCAAACGTTGTCGTCATCATTTTAAGCAAGAGAGCTTAAACTCCGATATCCGGCTCCCTGAAAAACAACTTCGAATCACAATGAGTTACGCTCTCGGAATTCGACAACGTTCCCGGTATTAACGTATTTCTCATTAAGCACCAGCCCAGCATCACCTGAATAGCCTTGCCCTAGCGTCTGAATCACTAGCTTTCGGGGATTCTGCAAAATGACTTCACGAAAAAATGCTTTCATGTCCTCTAATTTCAGAGCACTAATTTGTTCGGCAATTTTCTCTCGGGTGTCGAAGTCATATTTACCCAAATCTATTTCCGTCCAATACCGACCACTTCTCGTTGTCAATTTTTTATCTCTTGCGAGCAATCTATTGTTTAACCCTTCAAGGATTTGCTGATATTCAACATCAGAGACGTCATCAAGACGATCCTCAAACTGCTCTAAAAAATTATTCATTAACGTTTCCATTTCACTGGGCGAATGTCCAGGGCTTTGGGCTGAAAAGAACAGGCCCGGTAACTCCAAGATAGGCATTGAGTTCGCGTGCACCAAATAACCCACGCGATGCGTTGTTCTTAAGTCATGGTAAAAAGGGGATTCAATTAGCTGCACCAGCAGAGACATCTTCGCTCTTTCTTCGGTTGTACGATCTCGCCCCTGAAAGTACATCACCAGAGCCGAATCATTATGTTCAACATCCATGGTTCGAAGATAATTAGTACCCTCTGAAAACCGTCGCGGTTGCGCCCGCTCCATCCCCAACACCATTTCGCTCTGTGCGAAAATTTTATTGAGCGAATTACTTCTCTCCACTGTTTTATCAAAAGACACATCACCGTGAGATAAGACATTCACACTAACTTTGGAAAAGAACAACTCAAAGTATGATTTCAGAGTATCAGCAGAAACAGAAGCAATTGCCGATAGCTTTTCCGACTCACTCCATGAAGGATTCACCACCAACCGATAAATCTCCCGAATAGTTTGATTAGATGGAGAATCTTTAGAAGAGTTTTGCCACTGTCGAGTCAAATCAGACTTAATGATATTGATCTTTTCAGAATCATATTTCGGTGTTTGAATGGCGCCCAAAATCTGTGACAGTAAAGCTGATTGTTTATCCTCAAATCCATTGATACGCACAGAAAAACCATGAGAGTGTCGATACAGCGAATACGATAACCCCGCTAGGTAAGCGGGGTATATTGAAGTGCTCAATTGCTCATTAAGCAATCTCATCATTACATCTAGGCTCGCTGAGTTCAATGGGCTATCATTGGCAAACGGCGACTTGACACTGAAATAGAAAGACGCTTTCGGAAGGTAAAAATCAGTGTCTGCATGATACCAAGGTGACAAAGTATCCTGCCCTTTTATTTGCATCGGGATGATCGACGGATACTTCAGCGTTTGCGCTTCTAATCGTTCTGGAATATAGGGGTTTACTGTCGGCATCGCCAACTCATTATCATAGTCGACGGTTGTCGTTCTTGACTCGTTCCAGATATCAAGACTTTCCTCACTGATCTTCTCCAAAGCATAGGCAACATCGTAATAAGCAGTTCGCGTATCGAAATCTGTTGCAACTTCCTTAGCAATAACAGTAATGTTGACATTAGTGGGAGTCAAATAAGACAGGATGTCATGGATGCGCTCTGATTTGAACTCAGTCATTAAATAAGGCCCGCTCAATAGGTCCTGAGTCTCATACTGATGCATTCTGGAAGCCAATGATTGCACCAGATTTCCTGGACTAGCTTCACCGGAAAATTGAAACGCAATCTGGGCTAACTGGCTTTCTTCCTGATATCGCCAATCTTCAACACCAACATGCTCAATCAGTGAAATAGTCTGGAACAACAAAGAGCCGATTTCGTCAATGTGTTTCAAACCGTTTTGAGTGAGCTTCACAGAAACACTGAAACTCCCATTCACCGTGTCCAGATAGCCGGAACCCGCACTGAGTCCTTCCGCCCAGCCTAGGCTTTTTAGTCTAGCAAGTAACGACCCTTCACCTTCGTGCCCCAATAAGTTAGCGATATAGCTCAGTGGCTTGGATTGGTACTCTCGAAATGTTGATGGAACAGGGAACTGAAATATCAGACTATTTTGATCTTTTTCCGGCAAAATGTTGAGACGTGCAGGCATCAAATCCTTGTTCGTATAGGGCATGGAAAAAACAGGAATGGCACTATTTTTGTTCTCAACCACAGAAAATCGCTCGGCAACCCATTGTTCCAATTGCTCCAGAGGTTCCTTGCCTAAAACAACTAAAGTCATGATGCTCGCAGAATAATGCTCATTATAGAACTCAATCAGTTTCTCTCTCGCTGAAACACCCTCTCGATCCCGCAATGTCTCTAGCGACCCCACCGTGAATCCTGCCGCAGGATGTTTGGGGTTAAGCAAAACCTTCCCCGCATCCCAAATTCGCCGCCCTTCGTCTTTCATTCTCGCTTGATACTCTGAATGAACAACCGCTCTTTCTCTATCCACGTAGACTTCATCAAAGAGTGGATCGATGAAGAAACGCGAAAAACGATCCAATGCGGGGAGCAACTTATCGGCATGAATGGTGAAAAAGTAATTTGTATGAGCAAGAGCGGTATAGGCGTTGTGACTGCCTCCCTGACTCTTAATGAACTCTTGATATTCACCCGCCTCAGGGTATTTTCCGTTTCCAAGAAAAAGCATGTGTTCTAGAAAATGGGCCAGACCATCCCATTCGTCAGGATCGTTACCACTACCAACATGAACATCGAGGGCGGCCGCAGAGACATCTGCTTTTTGATCAGAAATCAGCAATACCTTTAGCCCATTTTCCAACGTCAATGCGCGATAGCGTTTTTCATCTATGTTATTTTTAATCACTTGGTTATCCGCGTTAGCAAACTGGCTGAGAAAAATCACCAAAACTATGAGTATTCGTTTCATGGGAATTCAATAAATAAGTTAATACCTAAGACTATAGATAATGCAAATTGTTCTCGGTTTAAACCCAACATAGAATTACGAAAAGTTAATTTGCCCAAAAAATCACTCAAAAGAACAGCAAAAAACGATCAAAGCAATGGACAAAAAGATAAAGGCTCACAAAATACAAAGCATAATTAAAAGAACAGTAAAATATTCAACTATTCTCAGATAACGAGTGGAAATACAAATAGGGATAAGGGGATTTCAAGGAGGCCATTTCAACTACCGGCATCCTTGCCAGTGCACAAATTTATGGCGTCCCCAAGGGGATTCGAACCCCTGTCGCCGCCGTGAAAGGGCGGTGTCCTAGGCCAACTAGACGATGGGGACAGTATAAGCTGTCAGCGATGGAATTATACCATCGTTAATCAATACATAAAATAAGACAATGTCACTTTTAAGTACCGATTTTACAAAAAAGTGATCGCCTTGATCACTGTACCTCTTACTTCAGACTCTAACTATAATAAGTCTGGGCAGAAAATCTGGTGGAGCCAGGCGGGATCGAACCGCCGACCTCAACACTGCCAGTGTTGCGCTCTCCCAGCTGAGCTATGGCCCCGAAGAGGTCGCGTATTCTACGACTAGATTCTTTCTTGATCAAGGATTATTTTGGACTCTTTGCTCAATAAATTTCAAAGCGCGACTGATCCTTTCCAAAGCTCGCTCCTTACCCACTAACTTCATTGTTACATCAATGGGAGGTGTAGCAGATGCACCAGAAATGGCAACGCGCAAAGGTTGCGCAATTTTCCCAAGCTTCACATCTTTTTCTGCCATCAAGTCTTCAATAGACTGATTGATAGCATCCGCTTCCCATTCATCAATAGCGGCGAGCTTTTCAGATAAAGATGCCAATAGATCTGAAGCCACCGGTCTGAGATGTTTTTTAGCTGCATTTTCGTCGTACTCATCAAAATCCTGATAAAGGTACAATGCGCCATCCACCATTTCCTCCAACGTCTGAACCCGGTCCCGTAATACCTCAACAACCTCATTCGCTTCCGGACCACCACACAATCCAATGCCGCGTTTATTAAGGCGCTTCGCAAGTACTTTTGCCAATCTCTGTTGATCCGCCGCTTTAATATAATGCTGATTTAGCCAAAGTAGTTTCTCCATATCAAAACTGGCCGCTGACTTATTGATATCAGAGATATCGAATAATTCAATCATCTCGTCCTGATCAAAAATTTCTTGGTCACCGTGAGACCAACCCAAGCGGATCAGGTAATTCAGCAATGCTTCGGGTAAAATACCGATCTCCCGGTATTCCAAAACACTCACCGCACCATGCCGCTTAGACAGCCTCTGTCCATCTTTACCCAAAATCAAGGGAACATGCGCAAATGTCGGCAGCGATGCTTTTAACGCATGAAAAATATTGATTTGCCGAGGCGTGTTATTTGTGTGGTCATCACCGCGTATAACATGAGTAATTCCCATATCAATATCATCCACCACTACCGTTAAGTTATAGGTCGGTGAGCCATCTGTCCGAGCAATGATAAGATCATCCATTTCGCTATTGTCGATTTCTACCTTACCCCGAACAACATCGTCAAAGATAACCGTTCCGGTTAAGGGATTTCGAAAACGAATCACCGCCGGCAAACCTTCTTCCATTACATGGTTAGAATCCCGACAATAATGGTCATAACGTGGCTTCTCTCCGTTAGCTCGCTGCTTTTCTCGAACTTCCTCCAATCTCTCCTTACTACACCGACAGTAGTATGCGTCACCTTGCTCAAGGAGCTTCTTAATGATTTCACCATATCGATCAAATCGTTTGGTTTGATAAAAAGGCCCTTGATTCCAAGTCAAACCCAGCCACTTCATGGCTTCAAGAATAACGTCGATAGCTTCTTGGCTAGAGCGTTGGAGATCGGTATCTTCAATTCGAAGCACCATCTCACCACCTGACTTTCTGGCATACAGCCAATTAAATAAAGCCGTACGAGCACCGCCCACATGGAGGTAGCCTGTGGGACTGGGAGGAAAACGAGTAACCGTAGACATAAATAAGGCGCAGAGGGGATGAAAAACTCGCGAATTCTAATCAAACATCGTGCTGGACACCAGCATAAAATGATCGGAACCCTGAACAACACCGATTAAACATAGTTCTGAGTCCTAGAATTGCTCAATTTCAATTCAGAGCCGCAAAAAACAAGGCTAGCTAAATTCCTACCGCAAAGCAAAACAGACACTGCCCTTTTCTGATTTCAGGAGTAAGGTCTCCACCTTCTCGTAATGACTACGCTTTAATGTCTTTTCATATCAACCCGCCCTAAAACCAATGAGAGTATTCGGATTCAGAGAATAGTACGCTGTCCTGAATTTCGCCGCCTTCAATTCTGACTCTAATGTAGCCAATCAAGGGGCTAGACAAGCCACCACCTCATTCGCCCGATAAAACCCTAGCGAATTCTCTTTCAATGGGTCTATTAGGATGCATTGGTATTTCTCGAAAATAGTTGTGTCTTTCCATCGAACTTTCTCAAAAGCATTAGTTCCAAAGAACAAGAGACTATGAAGGGAAAACGATACCTCCCTCGGAAGCGCCGAATGGCATTTGAAAACAGTTTGCAACTGAATGCAATAACGCATGTTAAAAATTGATACTAGCGCATATTCTCAACTCGAATTAGGTGATCAACCTTGGTAGTGTACCCTGAGGTCTGTAATTTATTTCTTTAGCGATGTTCGTTTGGCTTAGGCGAAGTGAGCGTAGCGAACGAAGCCAAAGCCGGTTTTTCTGGATTAGGTGTTGAATGTTGAGCCATCAA
>WLWI01001619.1_pt1 | contig 19461 bp, 15 predicted proteins | sample 6701501 | NCBI WGS metagenome assembly WLWI01 (sample SAMN12718690, study PRJNA515312) | sponge metagenome | isolation source: marine sponge | host: Mycale hentscheli | place: New Zealand: South Island, Marlborough, Capsize Point | collected 2014-11-01
TGCCAGGGGCTCAGAGTAATCACCCCACCATAACAGTATGCCCTAATGCCAGGGGCTCAGAGTAATCACCCCACCATAACAGTATGCCCTAATGCCAGGGGCTCAGAGTAATCACCCCACCATAACAGTATGCCCTAATGCCAGGGGCTCAGAGTAATCACCCCACCATAACACCTACTCTCCAATGAAGACTAGAACAAGAGAGTCTTAAATGAAAGGCCACTCCAGGGACAGCCTCTCCTAACACTTGGGCTAGTAGCCTCCTTCCCGGCATAAAGACCAATATTACAGCCCCTCCCTAGTTGACGAGAGACAGGAAGTCTTTCCTCTCCTGACAAGCTGAGGTTGTTTCTCCACTGACAGACTAGCCTGGGACAAGAAGAGAACATGGAATGGACTGAATATTCAACATGGCCGCCAGGTTCATGTGAGCAGAAGCTCTTACAAGTGTTGATTCTCGTGAGGCTATTGACTCACTGGAAGACATGGAAGAGAAACACAACCTATCACCTGTGAAGAACTTGGAATTATGAATATTAACAACTCTACCAAATGACACACACACACACACACACACACACACCACACACATGCACACACATACACACAACACACATGCACACACCACACACACGTGCACATGCACGCACACATGCACATGCACGCACACACACCTTCTGGCTTGTTCTCTCTCCACTTCCCTCATCTGCTCAACTCAATTTTCCAAACTTGCTCGGAAAATGATAACATTTGTGATTACTGCAGGCTGCCTTGCATGTACATGCATGTTACCATAGCAGCAGTATGGAAGAATGCATGTTACTACATACCAGGCATACCTGATTAAAAATACACACATACACATGCACACGCATACACACATTGCCTGTATACACCACAAAGGAGGTGTGGACTCTAGGAATGAACTATGAACTCTAGTTTGCCTTAGGTGATAAAAATGTCCCATGCACAGCATTCCCCATGTAGCGTGCTAGTATCGCCCACACAACTATGACATCATCTCATACTTGACATTGCCCACTTCTCTAAACAGTAACCAACAGCCACCAACTCAATATAGAGAATTCATTACAGTAATGGGAGTAAAACCCTGTTCATTAGAAGACTAATTATATATTTTAATATTTATATTTTTAACAATCCCACTAGCATCCACTTCTCTAAACAGTAACCAATAACCAATAGTCACCAAATACAAAACTCAACATAGAGAATTCATTACAGTAATGGGAGTAAAACCCTGTTCATTAGAAGACTAATTATATATTTTAATATTTATATTTTTAACAATCCCACTAGCATGTTCACACGGAACACCTGGAGACTACATGTACCTTGTGCAACTACATGCCCCAGGAAATGTTACTGAGCATGCTCACTACAAACAATTCTGTCATCTCTAATGTCACCGGCCAGGCGACATCAGTAGGAATAATTATACAGACAACATGCACACTTGTCAACAATTACCAGCTAGAGAAGGGCTTGACACTAACTGGTGGGTGCAGGGTTCAAGTCCCTCAGTTGCATGCCAGCTCAGCTTATTGCATTCCTCCATTATCCCACAGCAGTCTTCCTCGTTGACTGTCAGACAGTCATCACCACTCTCACCTCTACAATACCCTCACTACACCATCACACCTACTCTTCCATGTTGTCAATTTGCAGGCAAGTCACACACACACACACACACACACACACACACACACAAGTAATCACTCATTACTGAAGAGAATAAAACACAATGAACCACGAATATGCACACACATACACACACACCCAGCTCCAGAAAGTGTGTCCCCTCCCTCCCTCCCTCCCTCCCTCTGTGTGTTGTGTTTGTGAGAGTCCATTAGAAGACAACAACCACTATCACTCATGCCCCAGCTATTGACACATCTTTACAAACTCACACACACACCAGCCACCCCACAATGGAGCTGAAACAAAAGATGTGTACAAGAAGAGATTGCAACACAGTCTTGGAGACAATGGAACACAGTCCACAGCAACAAGATGGGTACCACGGCAATAACACACTCACATTGTAAACCTTGATCTTGCCTTGAATCTCACGAGCTTTCTTTCTGGCCAGTACTTGAATGTGACTAGAAACCTGCACACGCACAAACATATAAACTTAGTCAAAACAATGCTCAGTGAACAACAGCCTCAACGGGCTCACACACACACACACACACACACACATACACATACGATCATTACATCCTATTCTACAAGAACCAGAATAGGTATATCAACATTACGTCATAGTAGTGATATGGTAAAATGTCCGTTCATGACAGGACAAACGTCAGATTCAATGACATAACAAATATCAGATCATTCGAGTCACAAGGGGGAGGGGGGGAGGGGTCTGGACCTCGTTAGAGATGGATAGGAGAGTGGACACAAGAAAGTGGTATAGAACATACCATATTATACCAAGTCTGCCAAACACAGCACACACAAACATACTCCATTACTACCGACATCAATCACTGAATCAGCCACAACACATCACACATACTTATACACCCGCCAAATACCCGCTACACGCCCACGCAACAAACATGTCACCACGACGACCTCTATGCTGACATAAGCTCCACCCCTAGGGCCCACGGGATTAGCACGACCACTACTATGCTCAGCCTGCTTGAGACACGCCCCCATTCCACAGCCAGCTTGAGACACACCCCATACCATGCGCTCGTTACCAAGTCCGGCTAAAGAGTGAAGTATTCAGTGAGAGGACGACTGTGGAAGGAATCAGTGGGTGTGGTTAAACCACCTAATTAAGGGCTCGTTGCCCCAGTGGGTGTGGTTAAACCACCTAATTAAGGGCTCGTTGCCCCACAAGCTGCCGTTGTGATGGCTCATTAGCTGCAGCGTTGGTTAGAACCCAACAGAAGGTGACATATATTACACCGCCAGAAACACACACAGACAGGCTCCGTTTCCTACTCCAGAACTGAGCTATGGGATGGAATGGAAGAGGAAGAGAGAGAGAGAGAGAGAGGTCACAGAAGTACCTGGTGACCTGGTCCACATCATCTGTCTCTACACGCGGATGCAAGCATGACTCATCATTCCTGGAATCCTACAGGAAACCTTAGATTCATGAACAAGGAAACCATAGCGCCAAAAGGTTTCTAGATTAAGGTTTTTACCTTGCCAAAGACCTGAATCTCTATGCTAGAGATTAAAGTTTGCGGTGTGTCCAATACATTATTTTAAAAATTGCTACACTAGCCATGTTTTCTCCTGGTGAATTTTATCTTCTCTTAGAGCTTGTCGTCACCATGTGCAGTACCCCACTGAGCATTGATGGCCTACACACCCACCTCCTAGCAACCAGAGCTGGACACACAGCAACACACTGGCATGCCAGGAATGTTAATAGGTAAGTGGAAGCTCTTTGAGTTGATTAGAGAGTCCAGTGACCAGCCAGACCCTGAGTCACCAACCAGCTCTCTAAGGCTCTTTGACATACACACACACACATGCACGCACACACCCACAAACATACATGCACACATATACACACATGCATGCACACACCCACTCATTGCGTTTCAAAGAAACATCCAACAATTAACAGTGTAGACAGACAGACAGACAGACAGACAGACCAGTGGCCATAGATGCAGTGCATCCCTATATCTCAGTGACATTTCACAGAACCGATACCAGGAGACCGGTATCCCATCCAGACAGCCACTCCCACCTCATAGACATTGCAATCGTCCACACCATTCCATTATAGTTATAACTTATGTCTGTCTTCTCCTCTTTCCCCCACAGGACACACCACTAGCAAGCCAGACTACACTAACCCTCCATCTGACAGACCAGGCTGGGGCTGGGATGATACAGCAAACCCTCAGTTGATATAGACGCTGCAGTTTCAATGTAAGGCTGGGTCATGGAATGCCAAGCAGAAGGCAGCAGGCATTGTGAAAACATCACCCACAAGGGGGAGGGGAGGTTGAAACACTGAATATATACACTGGAAATACACAATATATCTTCAGTCTTTCTCCTCCACCATACCCCCCCCCCCCCTCCTCCTTTACGCCCCCTCCTCTCCTAAAAGTCAATTTTAGGCTAATGCCACCTATTCAAGGCAAGGTGGACCCCAGCACCGCCACAAGCCTTGCATCCAGTCCGCCACAAGCCTTGCATCCAGTCCACCTCCAGTCCTGCATCCAGTCCACCTCCAGTCCTACATCCAGTCCTACCTCCAGTCCTGCATCCAGTCCACCTCCAGTCCTACCTCCAGTCCTACCTCCAGTCCTGCATCCAGTCCTGCATCCAGTCCTACCTCCAGTCCTACCTCCAGTCCTGCATCCAGTCCTACCTCCAGTCCTACCTCCAGTCCTGCATCCAGTCCTGCATCCAGTCCTACCTCCAGTCCTACCTCCAGTCCTGCCTCCAGTCCTGCATCCAGTCCTACCTTCAATCTGTGATCATTTCTATCATTACTGCCAAAATTGTTTCTTCTCTGGCACGTGCCACTAGAGCTGAAGTGCTCATGCCAAAGGGTATGGAGTCCAGCATTGCATCTTCTGCCACACCCCTTTGTTAAAGACACACATACAAACCTGAAACACAATAGAAAGTGAAGAGAGGGCGACTCCCACTCTCACCAGAGAGACGTGAACAACTCGACTTCTAGTATGCCAGGTATGGAACAAATAAATTATGAATAAACAAACACACAAACACACTCATGACCTGCACAGCTTGTAGTTATAGCAACCAATTAAACACAGCAGGTAAGTCCACTTATACACACATACATACGCATACGCACACACACACACACACCAGTGCATGATGAAGAAGATGAGCATCTGAACTGTCAGCAAACATGCCAGCCATAGTGCACCAACATGTCTGTCTGCTACCTCCCCAGAGACTGATCCACTGGTCTAGGCCACTCCCACAATATCCTGGAACCACACCCCCAAACTACATCTCATCCTGAGATACCAATTATATTCTAGTATACACTAGAAGAACTTCGAAGGTGTGACAACTTGTATCCAGGTTAGTGGCACGCTACGTTGGATATCTCAGCCCACTGAGACGAGAGAGCGCACGCATGGCAAGTGAAGCATAGTGAAAGCTTTTAGAAAACTACAACAGGAGACGGAGAGGAAGGGGCAGCCATGGAAGGGGCGGGGTAGAGTGGGGGCAGGGTAGAGTGGGGGCGGGGTAGAGTGGGGGCAGGGTAGAGTGGGGACGGGGTAGAGTAGGGGTGGGGTTGCTAAAATGTGGAACCTGTGATCATGACTCCATGACGTCGTGGAAGTATTGACGTATTCTTCACTTTATTGGTCCAACACTCAGAACCTCAGAACATATACATCCTTCTTACAAATGATGATGATGATGATGACGATGATTATAAACAACAGGGCAGTGTGGACAATGTACTGAATAGCTTTATTGGAGACAGGAGAAACCTCATTTCATGTGGTTGAGATGGATCCTGTCACCATAGCAACCATGCATTCGCCATGTTGCCGATCACGACGTACTCATATTGCTAACACAGCCCAAGAATCCTCTCCTGTTCCCTCAAGCTAGTCCCTGGACCTGGAACTGCTCGATAACTAGCACATGAAAGAGAGAGAGAGAGAGAGAGTTGAGCAGGAGAGAAAGAAAGGGTTGCTAGGCTACCACCAACCAGAACTGTAAGAAGCCATAACTTGACCCTGCACTAAGTAGAGGTACTATCTAACCACATCACAAGAACTAACTCAAACTCCACCAGTCCATCAATGTCTCCTCCAGACATGCCTCACTCACTGAGACTCCTCCCACACTAGTCTCTACCATACAGTAGGTTCTCACACTCGAGACTAAGTGCTCTCTCTCTCTCTCCCAGTCTTGCACGCATACATTCACACATACTTGCCAGGCCTACTGTTGACTGTCACTGATAGAGCTGCATTCCCAGAGGCATGACTTGCCTGCTCATCCTACAGCTATGCAAGATGAGAAAGGAAACACTTGAAGGAATTCTACACTCTCCTGCATGAGAGGAACATTCTCACATATCAGCCATACCAACATTCTGAACCTCTCTCTCTCTCACACGCACACACACACACACACACCTGACATGTATGCACAAGCAATGATCTGAAAGTCATCTTCGAGCCCATGCACCCACCATCCCTCCAGCTGCTAGGATCCCAGTGAAGTGTTGAACTATGATAGAACGTTAGTCATAACTCCTTGTAAATAGGCCACACCCATTTAAATTCACACCCCAAAACGACATTTAGAGGAAGTCTTCCCGCCTGTCTGTGTGTGTGTGTGTGTGTATAGGAGTGCCTCCTCAGTCGCTGATGTTAAAGTTTACTAAGTCACACCTACCAAGCCCATACCACACACACACACACACACACACACACACACCAGTGCATGCCAGTACCACACATCTTCTCTGCCACATTCACTGTTGGATTGTTGAGCGTCAGTTATAGACGCGGCCAATTGTGGAGGTGATATCTCCCTCTGGTGCCGTCCTGATTCCAACGTAGTCCCAATCGGTTCCTCTATTGAATATCATTCACTAGACCTCGCGCCTTGCACCAACCGACACCTTCACAACCACTCTTAACAACTGTAACAAACTGCTCTAAATTATTTAACAACAAATTCTCCCTCCACTAAAGAACCACATTCATTGGGACTGCAGAGGTGCCCAGGCCTGATGGGGTGGGAAGAATTGATATTCCCTCAGGGTAAGGGTGGGGTCTTCTCACCTGTTTCCGTGTCCGTTGCTTGCCAGTGCGCAGTTTAATGTATCTTGCAATCAGTTCATTACGACCTAAAAGAATAAAATAACAGATAAAAGAAAATTGAATTTGTAAAATGAATAGCCCTAGCACCAACTGCATAAGTTCCTAGAGCTATGCATAATTCATCACGTATAAACCATATTATTACTATCTACTATACAGAAGGTATGGCAAACATACCCCAACAGCCGTCACATCTCAATCTGTTACCATGATGACCACTTACCATACATTTTGCCCTCGTCAGACAGGATGATCTTGCGTCTCCCGCACGGGGGGTAGATAGCCAGAGCCTCTTGGAACGCTTGCTCTATATCGGGCGCCCACACGCCCTCAGCATCGTTAGCCAAATCATCTGCATCTCCGCCCTACACAGCGACAATAACATCCACGCACACACACGTTTCAAAGAAGTTCGGACAGCACGGAATGCTGCATCGGCTGTATCTGCAACATCAGTTCACAGAGAAACACCCAATACCACTCCTCAAGACCACTCTGCCTAGCTATGCATGAGTGTGTGTGTGTGTGTGCGTGTGCTAGGTAGAGCTGCATGTACATGGAACATTGTCCTAAATGGAAATGCACATAAAACCCTCACAAATGCAACACATCCCTGGAACTGCCTCTCTCACTCTCCTTCACAGAGAAACCTGCTAAATATCACCACATATTACCGTGATGCAAGCACCACACCCACTGCAAACATACGCACACACATGGTCCTCTGCGTGCCATCAGAAAGGTGTCATTGCTGGTCGTTACCAGATGTTCATTGTACCTCTAGCCATTAATCAGTGGCGGCTTGTTTGTGGAATTATTATGAACATTATTATTTATTATTATTACTATTACTACTTTATTATTATTATTATTATTATTATTATTATTATTATTGTCTACACTCTCTAAGTACTTGAGTGAGACATGAAGAAGGGGAAATAAAGGGAAGACTTTGTCTGCCTCCATCTTGATTGAGAGAGAGGGAGTTGTTGGAGCAGACCACAGTGTGGGTTACCACACACTTCACTCCGGCCACATACTCTCAACTCTCACTTAACAAACACACACCCACCATCTGCAACCAGTGCTGCACTAATAAGCCACGCCCACTGGTAGCTAAAATGGAGGTGCAACTTTTCCACCACCGCCCTGACTTGGACACCTCCTGCTCGGTGACCACACCCACAGCTGTCACAAGTTGCCCCAAGCCCACACGCCTCTGTCTCACGCAGCAGCACACACACACACACACATACATACCGGCGTAGTAGCCGAAGCACCGGTCTGTGCATTGTCTGCTCCGGGAGGTGTGGCTACCAGCAGGTCTTTGGGAGGAGTCTGAGCCAGATCCATCACTCACTGCTATGCTGGGTACAATCCTATACAACGAGAAAAAAGACGCATAAAAATCAGTAGCAGTCAGTCCCAGCGCTGTATTGAATGAATGACTGATGCCTGATCTCAGCTGACAGAAGGAGCTGTCACCAGTAACTGAACAAGCTAACATACAGAACAAGCCTTCCCGCACATGCCCAATAGCAAGGCCAGAGGGAAAGAAAGTTGGGTCTATATCGTCCAGTCTATTAGAAGGTGCAGATACAACTTGGTGATAAAGTCTATTCCCAGTATCCTCTTGAATAGGATCAGAAATAACAAACACAACAAATTATCTAACTAAATTAACTCCTTCAATAATTATGCTGTGTATATAAACCAATCCCAATAATATTTTAACAAAATGAAAAACATTTGCTGCAAAAGTCCTAAATATACATTACAAATTTCCAGCTATTTTATAACCTTATCTAGTAGCAATCTAACAGTCAGCCTGTATTCTCTTCCATTCTCCAGCTTAGCTACCCAGTTTACTCCAGCTAACTTACAACATCGCTGCCTGTGGCTGACCCATGCAATAAACAAAGCTGTCTAACTCCATTCTTCACAAACAAATACACACTCAGTCTTAGCCAATAGTCTCCCTCTCTGGCTATCCACTCCACGCACTTGTACAACCAAGCGTGTCCGCTATCTACATACCTGGGAAAGCTGATCGCTGCTACTGATTGACTTTTTTGAATTGCTCTCGCAGCAGCTATGTGTCTGCGTTCTTGCTCTCAGCGCCACAGCTTTTGAAGTCCGAAATAGCAGAAATTCCTGTTCCCTCGGAGGCTGCAAGTCAGTCTTGGAACTCGCCTCTGGAATGCGCCTGTCTTTATGACCAGCGGACTCCGGACAATGTGGACAGGCTCAGCGCGAGAATGTGGCCGCGAGAATGACTGGTATTCACTAAGCGAGTCTTTCAGGAAGTGCCCGCAGAATTCCTCAAAAATCGTTCTTTACAAACTGTCGAATTCCATTCGGTTTTATATTGACACAAAAGGGCGACTTTGGGGAAGGCGAGATATGATTGGAATGGTAAACACGTTCGGGTATTTGGACAAATACCTTACATAAAGAATGTATAAATTGATATGCAGTTCCGGTAAGTGAGTACATCTGGGCGGGGGTGCAGAAAAATGCAGGTGTACAGCTACATATAAAATATACATAACCCCCCCAACTGTGGCTAGTGCCATGCGCGGCAAACCTCCTGTGCTCTAATTAAAAGAAAAGGAAAGTTTGAAAAACTTGAGAGTGCGTAAATCAAAGTCACAAAACTTTTTTTGTTTACACTTGTTTGTAATCAGTTAGGAGAGCTCAGTGATGCCTTTTCCTCATGCTTACCGTGTCGTAGTTGTAGGAGGAGAGAGAGTAGGGAAGACTTCCATAATAGAGCAACTTATTTTTGGGAACCATGTGATAGGCCAGGTGAGAAGGTAGCACTAGCTATTGTGTTCACAGACTATTTACTGGGGCTGTTTGTCTTAGAGTGGTGTGCCGACTATAGCGGATATATATGATATAGTAGTGGAGACAGAGAAAGGAACTCATGAGAGACTCCAGATATTCGACACAGCAGGCTCTGTGAGTGGTTGAAGTGAGGGTGTCTAGAAACTGCTGGCTAAAAATTCTATTGCTTAGGTTATGAATATTATTATCTACTATTATTATCAACTGTTTATGAAGTTGTGTGGTTGCTGGTGTTTAGTATGAGAATGCAGTGGGCACCCAACAGTAAGTGCTGTTGCACTGTGTGGGCCAGTCTAAGTGTACGAGAGGAGAAGCTCACTTTATTGGTTGTTCAGACATTATCAAAATACATCTAGCAATACAGCAATGATCTAAAGAAGTTAGAGACATAAACACTGGCACTAATATTGGTTTCTGGTTACAATATATAATTGGCTAGCTAACTAGTGGTGTGCTTGAGCACAAATGGCGAGCGGGCCTAAAACTACCCTGTTGTTAGCTTGATTTTAACTTCTAACACTCAGTTACTAAAAAAAAAAATCGAGTTTGTAAATTACATATAATTATGTGACAGTACTTGGGAAAAGGGACCAATTGCGTTAAAAATTGAAAAATGAGTTATTTATACCACTGTGTAGAGCACTTCACGTGGAGTACTTTGATACCAAGTTTATAGGCAGGCGCTGCTTGTTTCACTAAATATACGAGCGGCAATCTAGCCAACTTGAGCACAGTTATTTTGAGAAAACTGCAATTAAAACTTCTTATTCAATTTTTGGTGGAGTTAACGTTGAATTCCGTAATCTAACCGGAAGTCTTGTGTTACGGTTACGTAAGACTTTTACTTATGCTTGGAAAATGGTGGTGCTCAGCTGAAAGGCAGTAAGTTATAGTTGGGGACGCTTACTTCGTTGATGGGGGAGGCCTTACTCAGTTCAGACCCTACGTTGTGTAAGGGTACTAGACAGGTATGGCTTTAAGTAGCACTAGATGCGTATAGACATAGTTTTGCAGGCCGTTTTGTGCTTCTTCTTTTTTCTGTTTCGAACAGTTTGATAGATACAGTAAGTCATGGTAACTATAATACAGTCATCTTAAGAAATGATCAACTAGCTTGGTTTGTTAGTTCACTGGCTAGCTAAGTTTAGGAATATATTTGTCTTAAGTGAGTCAGCCAGCTTGTTGCCTGTTTTGGAACAAATGAACAATGAATAATAGTAGGAATCTCTTTAAATCAATGAACAAAAATGATGGACTTTCAAAATGTGTTGCCTTCTCTTGTTGCAGTGTGACAGAAGTCCTCATCATCACTGAAACCTTTGTCCAGTCAGAAACTTGCTGATTCTTCCAGTGTCTTCACAATAATAATCCCAGGAGAGTCTCCTGGTCTGCAGACTTCAACTACAAGACTCCATAAATAGCAACATCAACTTATATTGCTTGATCACGTTTATTATTTCTATTCTGTTGCTGCAATGCTATAATAAAAACTTAAAATAATTTACCGTGATTTTCCGAGGTCAGGGTAATTTGTTGCTAGGCAACAAATTGAATTTGCCCACGATTTTCAATTACTTGCAGGTTGGATTTCCGTGCACGCATGGATGGTCAAAACGGAGAATAAAAGGTGGCTGTGTTTAAACGGGGCGCTTGGACCTTTAACAACGGTTTCAGCCACTCAAATTTGGTGTCGGTGTAGCTAAAGGGTAGAAAATACCAGTGGGCCAATAAAAAGAAAGAAGAAAAAAAATTGTTTTGTCGGTGTTTGGGCTCTACTGTACATTTTTGATTTTACGTAATTGGTCCCTTTTCCCAAATACTGTCATATATACGTTAAAGGGGATTAAATGCCATAGTAACCACTCCCCGCAACTGTTTGAATTAAAAAAAAAAAAAAAAAAAAAAAAAAAAGCAACAAAAAAACTGGTCACGTTATTTGAAGGTTTTCTTTGTGATATTCATTAGCGAAGTAGTAGTTGTAACGCACAGTACTTTCACACAACTGGACATACAAGGCTTACCTTTGTGGTTAGTCTGGTGGACAATTAATTTTCAAGTAAATATTGTTGCATAGGGCTTATAACTATGACAAATAGCCTATTAAGGTAAATGGTGTGTGTAAATGCTGTCTTCACTAAACCTGTGATGGACACTTGCCAGTATTCAACACTAGATTCCAATTCCAGTGCTCACTCAATTTGGCATTAACAAACTGCTGCGGGCAACACGATTTTGCTCACGTGATTATGATGTGACGATAGATAGGGGGCGTTAATTACAGAATTAGATACCTACACGCGAAGCTACTGCTTCTCTGTTTCTCTAAAATTAGCCCGAGTAAAAATAGAGTAGCACAGTATCTGAGTACATCATCCTTACCAACTCTACGGTTTATTGTCAATTATCTCTACAAGTAGACCGTGACCAGACAGACAGACAGATAGACAGACAGACAGACAGACAGGCAATTACTGTAACCTTGAGCATGCATTAAAAAAACAGTAACAACAAATATTGGCATTCTGGTACTCCCTATAGAATGGGCAATGAGTCAGCAGAAAAAAGCAGCTGCTGCAGACTATTAGCTTGCAGGTGCCATCATGTATCATGACTGTGGATGATTCTAGGCCACCCCAAACAAAATTTTCTAGATAGAACCTGGCTCTCGGGTGAGGTGAGTATCCTTGAAGTAGTGGGGTGACGAGCATGCACTGCCTGTGGGCATTGCTGGAGTTCTGCAGCTGTGGACCCATTTACTTCTATCAAACTAAATAGAACTGTCCTGGCTATTGAAAGAAAGTTAAACATTCCACGTAAACATACTGAGAGAGATCTACCAGAGAAACCAGAGAGTGTACCAGATGCTGTACCAGAAGAATTGGAAGCACCTTTTCTGATTTGAAGGCTCCAGAGGGCAATGAAGTTTGATGAAAGTTTTTGAAAAATGGATGACTTAATAGTTCAAGCCAGCTTAAACAGGAGTTTATTATTACCTACAAGAATAAATGTACAATTGTTTGGGTGTGAATAATATAAAAAATTATTTTATTTTAAAGCAGAGGCTTCAGAGTAACTAGTGATGTGCTTGAGCACCAATGGCGAGCGAGCTTAAAATGACACTGTTGTTAAGGGTGCAGTACCACTTGAAACCGCAGATGGAGGAGTTATGCTATGTATTTAGTTCTCGTTTTCTGTTCAATATACGTTTACTTTGTTGTTGCAGTTGAAACAGACACCAACAGTTTTGATTTTATATTATTTTTTTTTAGAAAGTGAACAAAAATTATTAATTATCTACACTGCTGCTTCTGCCCTAGTAGTCCTTTGAGGTGAAAGCTCTTTGTGGTAAATTGTCAGCTACACCCACTAACTACACCCACTCGTTCATTCAAGTAATTAGTTATATTAATAGAAAAGACAAAATGGTTTTTTCTATCAAATGAACCAAAGAGTTTAAGTCTATACTCTGGGTATCTAATAATGACAGTGTAATCACACCAGACAATTCAGTACAAGCCTTATTTTATTATATTACAACTAATGAAAAACTATATTACAAAGCAAATGATTTTTATAACAATCAGTAGGTTCATTAAAATAAATAATTGGTGAGCGAGCGAGACACTCTCAGGGGTAACACAATTGAAAATCGGGGATGTTTATTTATTTATATATATGTTTGGACATACGTATGTCATTTTGTACTTTGACCCTCGCGTATTTTTGTGTTCGCTCCGTGTTCACCCCATCCCAAACTTCACTAAACAGAATCCTCCGGTTAGCGATCATTACCCGTATCACCTTAGAAATTGAATTGTTTACTGCTTTGAATTGTTTTGCGGGTGCAGTTAAAACTCAAAAACTTATGGGAGCTCCATTTCTATTCGAGTTAGTGGTGGTGGTAAGTTAATACGCTATTTGTCACACAGTTATAAGCCCTACTCAATAGTATTTACTTGAAAATTCATTGTCTACTGGACGAACCACGAAGGTAAGTCTTGCGTAGGTATGTTCAGTTGTGTGAAAGTATTGTGCGTTACAACTACTATTAAGAATATCACAAAGAAAATTTTAAATAACGTGACTTGATTTTGTTGCCTCTTTTTCAATTCAAACAGTTGCGGGAGCGGTTACTATGGCATTGAACCCCCTTTACCGCATATGCGTAATTTAACAACTCGACTTTATTTTAGTAGCTTGAGTGTTAGTTGTTAAAATCAATCATTTAACAATAGTGTAGTTTAAGGCTCGCTCGCCATTTGTGCTCAAGCACACTACTAGTGATACATTATAGTTATAGCTATTATGTAGAGTGTATATATCATATAGCTAGTATAGCTACTTGGACATATGAAGCCAACAACACAATGACAAAAAAAACTTTCTGAATCCTTTATAATTAGAACTTACAAATGCCTGCCATTTGAGGCAGTCTTAGTTTATTTTCTTCAACCAATACGTGTGGCGAATAACTTAATGGGAAGACTCCTAAAAATGGCCATATTGCAGACCAACATTGCTGACCAACATTGCTGGAAGGATTTCTGAACTACTACATTTATTTTTTCAAAAGATCGCTGTGGAATAGTAAACGAAGGACCAGGCGCTGGTCAGGCTGGTCTGGAGTTTCGTAAATAAAAAAAATCATCTCAAAGGTTCGATATTAGCTATCTAATCCCCACAAAAGTCATTTCAACCGCTCGATTTCTACCGCCAAGTTCAACTGACAAGCACGAGTTCAGGTAAGAGTAGAAAAAATAGACATGCCCTTTTTTGTTAAAATATTGGTACGGTCATGGCTGCTCTGTCACACCCATTTCGACACCCTGCAAGTTACTAAAAAAAAAGTCAAGATTTTGAATTACGTTCATACGGTAAAGGGGATCGATGCCATAGTAACCACTCCCTGCAACTGTTTGAATTGGAAGAAGAAAAAAAAGAAACAAAACAACAACAACAACAACAACAAGCTACGGTATTTAAACGTTTTCTTTGTGATATTCTTAGCTAAGTAGTAGTTATAACGTACAATCACACTTGACTGAACATTCCTACACAAGGCTTACCTTCGTAGTTAGTCTAGTGACAATTAATTTTCAAGTAAATACTGTTGCGTAGTACTTATGACAAACAGTTATTAACTTACCACCGCTATAAATGGAACTCCCATAAGTTTGTGAGTTCTAACTGCACCCGCTAAAGAATTTGAAGCGGTAAACAATTCAATTTCAAGGATGATGCAGGTAATGATCGATAAACCAGAGGATTCTGTTTAGTGAAGTTTGGGACGGGGTCGAACACCGAGCTAACACAAAATACGTGAGGGTCAAAGTACAAAATGACATACGTACGTCCAAACATAAACAAACAAACAAACATCCCCGATTTTCAATGTGTTAACCCTGTAAGTGTCTCGCTCGCTCACCAATAAACATCCCCATTTCCCCCGAGCGCTCCATATGTCCTACTCTAGTTCAATATGCAATTTAATACACTTGTGAGGCAACTGGTTTATTTGCTATTGAGAGAGAGAGAGAGAGAGAGCAGTAGCAATTGCTGTTAAATAGTAATGGAGTATTTGACCCCAACTCTACTAGAGGGTGGGGCTAATGGAGCTCGAGTTAGGTTGAAGTTGCGGGGAAGTGACACTGTCTGCCCCTGGCTGTAACGGGTAATTAACCAATCTTCAACTGCTGGATCATCTCGGGGCATTGTTACAACCTTGGCATCTACACTTGGTAGAGAGGAGATTGTTTCACTGCAATACTCAGCTGTTAGATGGCTTCTAGTATGTGAATTCTAATTCTGCACACACACACACACATGCATGCATGCACACACACGCACACATCCATGCATGCACACACGCACACATTCACACACACATGCACACACACGCACACACACACACACGCACGCATGCATACACACATAGTGTCTTTGCTCCTTATTAATGCATTCCACTCTTGTATATATTACATCATGCCGTGACACTTGCAGGGCTAGTGTGTCTCTGCCAGTCGTACAGAATGACATCACACACCACAGCGCGCGGTTCACTCTGCTAATCTAATTGATAAGTGTCGGAGAAGCCACTGGCACAACGTGAGTTCATAGATTAGTAGAATAGTGCCACTCCCACTTGCAAGTAGAGTGATTAAGCCTGTTTCCTGTTTGACAAATGGGCTGATGTTTTGTTTTGTTTTGTTTTTCCGAGTAAAACTCTTTCCAGTCCAGCTACAGAGCTGTCGTTTGTGTTAAGGGGCGTGGGTCACTTCCAATCCCAACTCTAAATTTATACTACCATTTCCAGTACGCAAAAAGACAAGCAAACTGATTGGCTCACTTATCCCAGTTTCTTCCTCAGGTTGCCATGGTGATACATGGAGTATGGTGACGGTTGAGTTGAGAATTCATAACAAAGTTCATAAGAAAACACGCACACATGCACACACATATGTACTTGTCCAGATCTAGTGGACAAAACCTCGTGGACAAACCAACACGACAGTGTTTAGGAAAGGGCGGATCTCAAGGAAGCAAACACAATCATCATCATCATCTTGTTGTCTTAGTTGCTAACCTCCTTCTGGTACTTGCAGTGGTCATTTTAATACACATTCTCATTATGTATCTGTTGACTTTGAAATAACACACAGCTGAAGAGACAACAGTGTGTGTGTGTGTGTGTGTGTGTGTGTGTGTGTGTGTGTGTGTGTGTGTGTGTGTGTGTGTGTGTGTGTGTGTGTGTGTGTGTGTGAAACTACATACAATCTTGAAGTGTGAGCAGTTGAATGGATTAGCAGGTTTATTGAGCCATGAAATGGAATAGTTAATGAACCTTGTAACTTGATATGTATCTCACTCCAGCTTGAATTGACTGACTGACCCAGTGTAGCCACACACCCACACACCCACAGTTGCATCCCTCCTTCTTCTGGAGTGCTGGAGAGATATCAATTACATGGCCTTTATTCTATTTTCTCAAGATCTCTCTCTCTCTCTCTCTCCCATCCCTGTGTATTCCAATATTGTTATAGGAGTCCATTACTGGATTGGGTTATTGGTTGTATTCATTCATTCAGTCTTGTTCTGTGCAGACTGGACTTTCTTTCAACCAGCAATTTTATCACCGCTTCACAGGGTCCATATTATTACTTATAGACTGTCCACATGTCCTGGTAGAATATTGAATTGATAGCATGTGCTGTGTAAAGGGATAGCTGTGGCACTGGGTGGTGATAGCTGTGTGGCACTGGGTGGTGATAGCTGTGTGGCACTGGGTGGTGATAGCTGTGTGGCACTGGGTGGTGATAGCTGTGGCACTGGGTGGTGATAGCTGTGTGGCACTGGGTGGTGATAGCTGTGTGGCACTGGGTGGTGATAGCTGTGTGGCACTGGGTGGTGATAGCTGTGTGGCACTGGGTGGTGATAGCTGTGTGGCACTGGATGGTGATAGCTGTGTGGCACTGGATGGTGATGTGGCACTGGATGGTGATGTGGCACTGGGTGGTGATAGCTGTGTGGCACTGGGTGGTGATAGCTGTGTGGCACTGGGTGGTGATAGCTGTGTGGCACTGGGTAGTGATAGCTGTGTGGCACTGGGTGGTGAAAGCTGTGTGGCACTATCAGTTCTGTTTCAAGGCTCTTTCAATGCTTGGTGGAACTTAGCTCAGGGGTGTGGTTTTAATTGCTGCAATAAATTATAGAAGAACCATTTCCTGTGGGTGTGGCACCACTGAAGTGTCTTCTCATGGTATGATGAGCAGTAAAATAGGCCTTTCTATTAGATTCTATAAACATGGATGGATTTAGCACTAATGTTCCTACCTAGTGTTGACTATTCTCTCTCTCTGTGTGTGTGTGTGTGTGTGTGTGTAGTTGTTTACTTCAGGAGGTGCTAACGACCAGGATTACTACCTCCATATTGCTGAAGGCTTCATTCTAGTGTACGAGATCACATCCAAAGTTTCGTTTGATCTCATCATGTCCGTCAGACAGAAGATCATCTCTAGGACTAAAGATGTAAGAGATGGCAGGGTGGGAGGGAACAATGGGCGGGGCTTCTGTCACATGACAGCAGAGTAGGAGGGAACAATGGGCGGGGTTTCTGTCACATGACAGCAGAGTAGGAGGGAACAATGGGCGGGGCTTCTGTCACATGACAGCAGAGTAGGAGGGAACAATGGGCGGGGCTTCTGTCACATGACAGCAGAGTAGGATGGAACAATGGGCGGGGCTTCTGTCACATGACAGCAGAGTAGGAGGGAACAATGGGCGGGGCTTCTGTCACATGCGGGACAAGGTTTATGTCACTTGATGGGTGGGGTTCCTGTTGCATGATGGGTGGGGCTCATGTCACATGATGAGTGGGCTTCGTGTTGCATGATGGGTGGGGCTCATGTCACATGATGGGTGGGCTTCGTGTTGCATGATGGGTGGGACTCATGTCACATGATGGGTGGGCTTCGTGTTGCATAATGGATGGGGTTCATGAGGGGTGGGGTTTCTGTAGGGTTTGCCGGTGTGCAGGCAGGCATGGATTGTAGTGAGTGTGTGCACATGGCAGAAGATTCAGTCACGGTTCAATCATGTTGCTATAGCAACTAAGCTTGGGCATGTTTTTATTAACCTTCAGCGTGCATGCGCGAGAGGGTTCTAGTAGGCCTTGTCTGTCTGTCTGTCTGTCTGTCTGTCTGTCTGTCATGCTACTTTCTGTCACGTGGTAAATCCATGGGCTAATGGTATGTTTCTGTCACGTGGTAAATCCATGGGCTAATAGTCTGCTGGGAAGTTAACGAGGGCTTGAGTTGTAGTTTCAGTTAGTCACTTTATGTTTAGCTTCTCTTAGGAAGACAACATTTTACATCAGCCGTTTCATTGCTCAGCAATATTGATACCTGATCAAGGTGTCATACTGGATGTGGGGAACAGTGCTGTACTTAGCCACCCCACTTAACATGCACTACTTTGATGCACATGCCTGTATGAGAGTGTATACTCCACACTGATCAGTGTTGGGTCACATGCCTGTATGAGAGTGTATACTCCACACTGATCAGTGTTGGGTCACATGCCTGTATGAGAGTGTATACTCCACACTGATCAGTGTTGGGTCACATGCCTGTATGAGAGTGTATACTCCACACTGATCAGTGTTGGGTCACATGCCTGTATGAGAGTGTATACTCCACACTGATCAGTGTTGGGTCACATGCCTGTATGAGAGTGTATACTCCACACTGATCAGTGTTGGGTCACATGCTAGCTAGCATACATTAGTGCTGAGGGTTGTCACTTTTTAGCAAGTTTTTTTTGTGGTAATTTTCAGGTTCCAATGATAGTTCTGGGAAACAAGTGTGACTGTAATGCTATCAGGCAGCTGAAGGAGGACACAGTCAACATCTGGGCACGCTCCAACGGTATTAGACCATACGAAGTGACGGTAACCAGTCGAGATACCCTGAAGGACCCATTCTGCTACCTGGCATGGAGGATGGCTAACCCAGGTGAGTACTGGACCAGTCTGGGTGAGTACTGGACCAGTCTGTGTGAGTATTGGACCAGTCTGGGTGAGTACTGGACCAGTCTGGGTGAGTACTGGACCAGTCTGGGTGAGTACTGGACCAGTCTGGGTGAGTGCTGGACCAGTCTGGGTGAGTACTGGACCAGTCTGGGTGAGTACTGGACCAGTCTGGGTGAGTACTGGACCAGTCTGGGTGAGTACTGGACCAGTCTGGGTGAGTACTGGACCAGTCTGGGTGAGTAC
>WLWI01001620.1_pt1 | contig 19445 bp, 16 predicted proteins | sample 6701501 | NCBI WGS metagenome assembly WLWI01 (sample SAMN12718690, study PRJNA515312) | sponge metagenome | isolation source: marine sponge | host: Mycale hentscheli | place: New Zealand: South Island, Marlborough, Capsize Point | collected 2014-11-01
AACTCTCCGTACACGAGTTCAACCGGCTAGTGTTTCTAGCCTCCTAGTGTGAGTTCTAGAGCACGCCAGAGCTTACAACTGCGTCATAAGCTAGAGCTAACTGGTGTCTATCCATTTCTGCCATAAACATTTTTCGAAAAAAAATCGACCCATAAAGCTTTACCCGGTGATACTGAAACAAATTGTTTGCCGCGTTTAGGCGGATTTTCCCAAATCCGGTCACATATGTTAACTGGTTTGTACTACACTCATTTTCATCCGGGTTCATTCACTCCCATTCCCGTTACACTCTCATTCCCATTCCTGGATAACTACCATTTTCACTCATTTCCATTCCGGTTCCTATTACACCACCCATTCATTCACATCAACCCACATGTGATTAATTCCAAACACGTTCTGCTACACCTATCTCCCCTTACCCAATCCACCCCTTACCTGATCCACAATGCTTGTTCCAATGAGACTGTGTAAGAGAGCATGATAGTTGTACGATATTTCTTCACTGAGAAGATAGCCATAAGCATATCCCATATCTACACAATGCACAAACAACGAGCAATCCACACCTTACCATTGTACAGTGGCCCGTGCCCTGGCTCACATGTAAGATTTAAATGTTCCATGGATGCCTTAATTTTGGGTCATAGCAAACCCCCCCCCCTGAATTGCAGGGAAGTTGAATTCTACAAGTGGTAAGATTATAAAATCCTGCATGTGAGCAAACACTGATCAGTGTGTAGTATACACTCTCATACAGGCATGTGCATCACAGTAGAGTGACAAGAGTGTAGCCACACCCATCCATGTCAGCTAATACCCTAATAGTCTAGTGGTACAGAGTAGCACATAAAGAGGGAGGAAATTGCGTTGAAAATATTGTTTCTCTTTTCCTCCTCCTCCTCCTCCTCCCATCCCATCTCTCCAATAAATTGACAAAAGAATTACTTTATTTGCATGGTTATATAAAGAAAAAAAAGAAAAGAAAAAAAAAAGAAAAGAAAAAAAAAAAGAGAAAAAAAAAGAGACCACTGCAGTAACAATAATTAAAGCGTGATCCGTTGAATAAGTCACAAAACATTTCACGAGATTATGAAAGGGTTCTCTAGTTTGTTCTTCTCAAGCAATATACAGATGGTATCAAAACTTTCTCACCTTCACTAATCATTAGAGGAAGCACACACACACACACACACACACACACACACACACACAGTTGCTAATAATGTTTATATTTCAAGAGTGTGGAAAGGTTTGAAGCACAAAATTGACTAACACTCACTCACTACAGCTCAGATGCTTGTCAATTGCATCAGCTGTTGGCAACACATACATACAGGCTTATCTTTGGCACAACAAACAACACAGTATTTCAGTCCCCTCCCCCGCCCCTGCCCCTCCCCTCATCCTATAAGAAAGTCTGTTGCTAAATCTTATAAATCTATATTCCACACAAATATTATACAACAAAATTAATGGGCGTGGCAAAACAGTTGCAATGTTAATCGCTACCTGGCCTCACTTACGTGCAGGGATTGATCTAAAGATATATTATAAGAAAGACTCCAAGGGAATCTAATCACCTTACTAACATCGCTCCATAAACTCCTTTACGAAGTACAACTTTGTCCGTGAGTACATTTGAATTTCTTTCACCTTATCCAGGACATGTAGCTTATTCAGAGAAGCCATATAAACAACATTGTTGTCTTAGCAGGTCAATGAACTTGAATTTGCTTCACCATTCCTACTATTGCAGGCTAAAGATAAGATGGTTTCCAGAGAGAAGTAAAGCAGTTGTAATAAGCGACTACCTTCTTTCTATATGCATGCTATGGATGAGGACAGCTAGCTTTTGAATATTGTTTTTTGTTTGTTTGTTTTTAATAATTTGATGCAGGGCATACTGGACAGGACCAACTAAGGCTATTACAAAGGCCTTCCAACAAGAAAGAACACATACAAGTCAAACAAACATAGACAGAAAACAGACAATAAAGTTTAGTTAGGTAAGGTGGAGATGCTTTTAATTTAATTAGAAGACTGAAGGTACTGCTAGATTTAAGAGAGGCAATGTTATGTGGGATTTTACTCCAGTGATCAATTGCTGACCACTTGAAAGAATGCCTATGGTGTAGAGTCCTGCGATGTAAGGGCGATACAGGGGCATGGAGGTCTTGTGGGACACATACCTGCGTGGTGCATTCAGAAGAAAGAGCAGGGGATAACGGTTTCACAGCTGTTGACGTCATGTCTACGCTTAGCTTGAATACTAGCCCAGTGTGTTCTTACCATATCTAGCTCCCACGAGGTGGATAAGCAGCGGGTCGTAAGTGTAGCCCGAGGCGTTAGTCTGCACTCTGAATAAGGTACTGTTTTTCCACGACTTGAGCTTCTGGTAGCCGCTTACTTCCGACGTGTTCAAAGGGAGAGAAGCGCCGCCCATCCGCAGGATAAATCCAGCTGCAACCAGAGTGAGTAGACAAGTATTTAAAATCATTTTCCCTCCTCTTTGAAGATAAAAGAGCTACTGCTGCACGCACAGGCAACCTGCAGATCAGATCACACAACCTTTTTTTGTTGCGCGGGGGTTGGGCTCAAAAGATCACGTGATACAAAACTACGCATGCTCTCTCGCGGGGCAAAGTGCGCTCCTGGGGTTCAAATAGTTGAGGAGAAAGCTCCAATCTCTTTAGAAGGCTGGCTACTACACGTAGAAAGAGATTGTATTAGGTGTCCGGTTAGCTTAGTAAGACGAGCAGTAAGGTAAGGTTGTGACGTAGTGTGGTCTAGTTTTCACGGATTGACGTTGTTGGCGTTAATAGTTTTAGTCGAGCAAGCGCCTCCCTTATCCCTTTATCCACGTGGTTGTCGACAACACCTAAATTCCTCGGTAGCTACAAAAGTGCAGGTTCTTCTGCTGCCCAGGCTTTGACAAGCCGCTGAGGGAGTGAATATGGAGGGGTCCAACACAACCACTGCCTCCAGTGATGGCAATTCAGAACTGGTGAGGATATTAGAAGCCACTCTGTCTCCCAACACTCAGATGGTAGCAGAGGCACAGAAAGTCCTTGAAACTGCTGCTAAAGAAAACCTGGTAAGTAGATGGAACAGCTTTTGACGCTCTGTTAGTTGGAGAGTATCTGATGGTTCCTATCTTTCATTAGCATCGCTGATGTGGCGATGGTGCATGGGGCAGTATAGGTTGCCACTACATGCACTTCTAGTACACAGCAGCTGGTTTTATATGGACACATGTGGTCGTTGTTTGGGTTTTATTACAGAGGAGAGCTGGCCTTATAAGTTTGTGTAGTTCATTAGCTGAAAAGAATTGAATTAGTACAGAGTAAGAATATACAATCATGCAGTGACCAAGAGTTAATCAGTGTTGAGTACACCTTCTCTTATAGGCCAGTGCATCAAAGCAGTATGGGTAAAATGGGTGGTTTATAATGGGTGTGGTTAAGTGCACACTGTCTCTCACCCAGTGAAACCTCCTTTATGAAATCCTGCTTGTGGCAGTTGCACGGTGCTACTAATTATGAAGTAATGATTCTGAGTGGTCCAACTCCAGTGACATAGGAAGGAGGAGGGGCTCCGGGGATGGAGCCCCCGTACCAAAACAGGTTCCTACACCGCTCGAGTCACACTGATAGCAGAACCAAATTGTCAGTGTCAATAAATTGGAACCAATTTATGGGACTCGACTTGAGAACTAGAGGTTGTGTTTATATGCGTACATTTTTTTTTTGCAAAAGTGGGCGTATAATGTGGATCAATTAGAAACGTTAGTGACCCATTAAAGAGCCAGTCCTAGAAGCTAACTGTAGATCTCACTCTAATCACTGATGGAGTTCAATACTTGTTCTCTCTGAGGAGGGAGGAGCCCATCAGATGATGGCTGACTCACTGACTGGACAGAAGTGCCACTCGGGTGTATAGCCTGGAGCTATTATATTCCATACAGAATTAGTTTACAGGACTAGAGTCATCTTGTAGCTCAGAAGAAATAGCTCTCACTTTAATAACTAGTCCACGAGTTTGTGCTGTTTCTTTATTGAGATAATTTCATTGATTCTGAAGATGCACTCTGTAATGATACAATATTTTCATTTGGTTCTGTGATCTACCAACTTCACAAAGCGTTTCACTCTGTGTCTGAGTTGAGCCTTGCTCGAGTGTGTGGTGTTAGTAGACCACCCTTTACCTGACTAAGTCTCCAATAGACAGGCCTCACTGCAAGAGAGAGGGTGTGGGTGTTAGTGAAGAGGTTCTGTCGAGTACAGCTATTGTTTGTGCTTCTGAACTAAGATCTTTATGTAATAATTTCCTGCCCCGCCCCCAACCCTCCCAAGCAATGTGAAGGAATAGCTGTCAGTTGTCACAATGCAAGCAATATGTGGGTGTGGTTTTGTGGGTGTGGTGAAATTGTTTGTTTGATATAGGAGACGTTTCTGGTTTCCTTGGCGACTGCCCTCAGTACCGTAACTCTGTCGGCCACTTCTAGAGCAGCTGCTGGTCTGCAGCTCAAGAACCACCTCACCAGCAAAGACCAGACGGAGAAAGTTCTGAAGCAGCAAGCTTGGTTCAACTTCTCACCTGAAGCTAAAGATACAATCAAGGCTTTGGTGAGAATTGGAACAGAAACGATGTACTGGGAATGGAACTAGTGGAATGTATTTCCTTGTTTTGCTTACACACACAACTTGGGCTTGGTAGGATGTTGGAGGAGTGGTCTGATTGACACAGATCTAGTAGATTGGGAATGGGACAGGTGGAATGGGAACGGACTTGCAGACTGGGATAAGGATGAGTGATTGAGAGTAAGAGATCTTACGGTTGTTATAGTAATTTGGGTGTTGTGTTTTATTTCAGTCACTGGCTACTCTGGGTACAGAGACCACATTGAAGTCAGCTGCCCAAGTAGTTGCGTACATAGCCTGTGTGGAGCAGGCCTACAATAACTGGCCCACCCTCATCCCCACACTCATGGAGAATGTCACTGCAGCCACTAGTACTCTTCAGGTTAAGGAGGCATCTCTGGAGGCCATTGGATACGTCTGCGAGGAATTGGTCAGTCGGTAAAGGGGTAAATGGGCGGGATGTTTATCAGAATGAAGTGGCGATGTCTATTGTTGTTGGTAATTCTACATAGCATACATGAGCGTGCATTAGCTGGCATCTCTTGCTAGATCTGTTATGCCAGCTAGCTGGCTTGGCTAACCTTTAGTTAGCAACTCTGTCAGTGTCCGGGATTCATACAGGATTGTTCGCTAGGGGGGGGGGGGGGGGAATTTTTTCCTGTCCACGAAGCAGAGGGCTAAGGATCCTAACGGGAGGGAGGGGCTCATAATCTTGGAATGTATTTCTAATTTCTGCATAAACTTATTAATTAGTTGTTAGTGACCCAGTGTCAGAGTGTCAGAGTGATGCAATAGTGTCACATGCAATTGTGTGTGTGTGTGTGGGTGGGTGTGCATGTGTATGTGGTTGTCATGACAACCACAGAAGAATGGCTGCTATGAGTGTTCAAGGTGTGTGTATGTGTGTGTAGCTATATACATGGATACACATTGGAATCTGTATTAATATGTTTGCGTGTTAGTGTACATGTGCATTAACAGACTTAATAATATACTTTATGTGCATGATTGTGTGTATGTGTGTTTGCCACATTCACACACACGCGTGTATTTGTGTGTGCTAGTTCATGTAAATTCATTTGTTGTGTGCGTGTGTCTCTGTGTTTCAGACGGTTCCATGTGTTCATGGAGTACTACGAGGCCCACAAGGTGAAGATGTTTGTTCTGTCTGAACTGGTGGAAGAGATTGTATCTTCAGGAGCGTCCTTTGTGGAGGACCAGAAGGATCAGATATGGGTAAACGAAACCAAAACACCTTGACTACGTGACTCTAAATAATTAGCTCACGTGTTTATCTGTACCTTTATAAGATATTAATTAAATGTTCCAAAATATGTCGGGTGATTTTAACTTCGTTACCTCGTTAGTAAACATATCCTTCTTTGTGATATTCTTTTTTATTTCGTAATGATAGCTAACTCTGGGTGGATACAATTGTCCTAGCTTAAATTTTTTTTTAATGGCGACTGTTTTTGTTGTGATAATGTGCCTGAGAGAGCGAGAAGTGCCACCTGAGTCAGTCTTTCGTAATGACAACAGTGCTGTCCGTCATTCATTTGGGTTGACTTGTCATACATTTACATATTTCAAACTATCAACATTTTCACCTGCAATGCAGCTCGAAGAGCTGTAGAGCGAAAGAAACCATTACTGGCAGTAGATGAATCAGCGTGGGTACAACACTCTGTGAGAACTCATCAGACTGATTCCTAAGAAGCCATTTAACATATTGTGATATGTCACGCTAATATTTAAATTTCTTCCTTCCTCACACCCACCCACCCACCCACCCACCCACACACACACACACACACACACACCACCCACCTCTGACTGATGAACAAAACCAAAGGCGACCACTCGACTCTATATAATTATCTCATGTCTTTATGTACACTTTTTTTCCTTCTTTTTTTACTGACTAAAATGTTCCAAACTAGGACTGGGTGGTTAGTAAACAGATCCTTCTCTGCAAAATTCTTTATTTTTCTTGTGATGATAACTCTGGGTAGATGTCCTGGCTGTAGTTTTTTTAAATGGCGACTGCTTTTGTTGTGATAGTGATACTAAGAGAGACAAGGCTTCGGTCAATTGTTTGGGAGATCTGTGATAAATTCACATATTTCAAACTGTCAACATTTCGCATTCGGTTCACAAGCAATGTAGCTCAGGGAACGGTAGAGTGAAAGAAACCATCAATCAGTGCTTGTGTATGAATGTGTATGTGCGATTATCTTTCAATGGGGAAGATCACTTTGAAGTGGTAAATAATTAAGGAACAGTGAACAAGTCCAGCTGTAAAATTCAAACATGCTTCATTTAAACATGAGCTACCAGCAAGGAAAGATTTGCAAAGTGACTTGTGTAGTACAATAATTTGTGTATCGTACTTAACTAATCTGAGTATGTTTTACATTGGATGTACTCTGCAAGTTCACACGCAATACTGTATGTACTGCATGTACTATATGTATATATGTATGTACCTATTAGTTTATCTGCTTACATATTCACATACTAGCGAAGGAATGTGATAAATGGAGATTTGAACTTTACCACTTCACATGTGCACACACCCACTCCTAACATGCACACACATTTACAGGTTAAGCAGCTCATTTTTGAGATGCAAACACTTCGCTCCATCATCATGAAGCAGCTGAACAACCATTTGACAGAGTACAACTTCAAAGGTGCCAACGACATAAGAGAAATTACGTGTATGATCAAGTAAGCTAGTTAACTTTACTCTATGTATGTATGTATGTATGTATGTATGTATGTATGTGTGTGTATGTATGTATGTATGTATGTATGTATATTATGTGTATGTATGTATGCATATATATTACTGTCTCATACTCTGTTCCTATTTTTTGGTTCCAGAATCCTCAAACTTCTGTTCTCCTATTCTCCATTCCTCAACAAGCTCAAGGAGAAGAACAATTGTGACCTGCAAGGATCCGTTGAGATAAGCATTCAGGTTAGCTAGTCAAGTCATGCTCGAGGAAACATTCCATTTTATACTCCTAGCAGCACTTGGTTACCTCATGCGGCTCACAATCTGTCCAGATATTGACTGAATAGACTTCCGAGTCACTGTGGCGCATTGAATGAGGGGATTCCCCTGTGTGTGTGATGCACGTGTTGACCTGCCCACTCAGGTAGGAGGTTCGGCTCTGGCGTAGCTATAGCTGAGGCCACTGCCAGCACACTAGCAAGCCAGCAACTCACGTAGCATGGTCATTGGCAAAGTTACTAAGCAAGGCATGAAGATCAGATCATAGCTAAATACCCAGCTTGTAAAACACTTACTCTTGTCTGGTACAGTATAGCTGTCATTTTGTATTGGCTTGATGGCAACCCAAAAAGGTTCAAAACTTTTGTGGGAAATGGACACGGATTATCTGGCAACACAAGGAAGTAAAGGAGGAGGGGTAGTGGGATGTACAGGAGTGGGTGATGACAAATCATTATGACACTCGTATTCATGGAAACTAACAATACAGTGTAGTTGCTGAGTAATATTTTCTTCCGTAGTATCTAAAATAACAGTTCAAAGGTCACCGATGAAGGCTCCTCTGAGTCGAAGCTTTTGAACTAGTATTACATTACGGGAGTTAAAATGAATATTATTCAGTAGCTATATGTTTTGCGTAGTAAAAACATGTATCGTTTATGAAATAGTAGCTGACAGTTAATTTGGAATGTTTTGTGGATTCATGGAGCAGAGAAACAGTGTGTGCTGTTCTAATGAAGCACCAAAGGTGCGAACCCTCAGCGCTATTAAACACTACCTAGCTACTACAATATAATCTCCTTCCAAAAGAACAAGCAATCCGTTAGCTATTTTTAATGAGGTATCAAAATAGCTCGAGCAATGAAAATGGTACATGGAAACGCTGTCTTCATAAGAGAAGAAGCTAAACTAGCCAGAAACACTCACCTGTATACATTTTCTACGTGAAACTTCACTTTTTCAACTCCGTTAACTTCCCTGAGCATAAAGTGAACTACATCACTGGCTGCAGAAATTATTTGCTCACGTGATTATGACGTGACGCTAGGGGGCGTTGCCCATAAAAGCTGGTACCTACGCGGAGTTGAAAGCTTCGTGTTCTCTCAATGATTAGCCCAAAAAAAAAAAAAAGTAGCACAATAAAAGGTCTTAAATCTTCGTCCTGAGTAAGTTCATACCTAAATCAACTGTTAATTTTCAATAATCTCCAAAATCAGAGCGTGACAGACCAACAGACAGACAAACAGACAGGATGACTACTATAACCCTCTCGCGCATGCGCGCTGAGGGTTAATAACTTTCTGCACCTAGTTCTCTCTACTTATAGCTAGTGACTTTGCTAAATGAGGCTAGTACCTTTGTTTCTCTGTAGGTCTATCATCTATATATTCATCGTGTAGAGGATACATTACGAAAAGTGTGTGTGTGTGTGTGTGTGTGTAGGCTGCTGTACCGAACTGGTTCTTAGAGCTGTCTAGGTCGATGTTGAAGACAAGGAGATCTTCAGTCAGCGTGAGTCAATAGTGACAGTGAACTTACACTGTAACTGACATGTGGGGAAGAGGAGTAGGACTTTGGTTATCCGAACATGTTGGGACCGAGAGGTGTTCGGATAACTGAACACCATAGAAAATGTAAAGGCACTAATGAAGGGGCGTGGTTAAGCAACTCATTATGCTAGTATTTAGATTTTTTGTGTTCGGTTTAATAAAGTATTTAGATAGTTAAACTTAAGATATAACTAAAGTTCTACTATAGCTGCCATAAAGACATAGCATTTCTATAATAAAAAAATATATTAGGAAATAAATGTGAAATGACTACTTTCGTATCAGATATCTAAACTTTTTTGCTATATTTATTTGTCAATCCCATACAGTGAAGCAGTTAAAAGGTATACTGTGCCAGTATGTCTATCACGTAAACATATCTGCACCGCAACTTCTGTCCCATGTCAAGATTTAATATTTCCAACCACCTCCAGTGGTTCATATAAGATAAATATGTCTCCTCCAACCTCTACTACCCCTCTGTTAAATTTTACATTTAGTTTATTTAATCATTGCATATTTCACCCATTGTGTATAGCACAATCATACCCAAGCTGATCTTTCCTGTTTATTTTTTGCTTGTTTGTTTTTCTTGTCTTTTTTGTGGTATTGTAAATTAACTGATAAAAACATTTGGGTTTGAGAGCATAATATTTACCACTTCTAGTCATAAAGTATCATGTGTTTGGACAATGTAGCCTCCTCATCGAAACTTGTTCAACTTGAAATGCAGGTGGCCTTAGCCAATGCTGAAGTCATGAATCTGAAGGGCTTCTGCTACCACTGCTTGAAGACTGCATTGAGAGCTTCGAAATTCCTCAACCCAATCTTTGAAAGGTAAATTCAAGATCTCTCTTTCTTTCTTTCACTTACCCACACTATAGCAATGGCTATAGTGTGGCTATCAATGGTTAATTCACACTTGTTTTCTTGTTCTTCTCTCACAGTATTAAAGTGGATTATTTTACAACTTTCTACGTGGTCCTCGACAAGTTGGTGAGTAAAACAAAAACAAAAAATAAAAAGGGAGGGACTTTTTTTATCCATAATATTCTGCAATGTATATTTAACTTAATTTTAAAGCTTGGTACACTAAAAGTGCTATATCAGCAATTATTACAGAGCCATTCTTCCCATTACTCAACGTACTCATTGTCATCATATACTGTCTCCGTTCCAGTTGGCGGGTGATGTCATGCCACGCCTTCAGGAGTTGGTGGGAACCAGTGAAGACCAGGAACTCTACGAATTGTACGTTGTCTTCAAAGATCTGTCCAAACTCTCTTCTAATATCAATGAGTAAGTTAGCTTTACCAGCTGCAGCGAGCTCTTTGAAGTCGTTGACCACACAATAACAAGCAAACATAAACTGACTTCTTTGTGGGTTGCAGTTCAAAGAGAGAAGGGTTGTGCATCACAAAGTTTCACACTTACTTTAAAGGGAATGCCGTGAATTGGATTGATTTGGGAACTTCAAAGTGCAAAGAGCGAATACAGCAGGCGATTCAGTTTGATGAGGTAAGTGCGCCCTGCATCTTCACGGCGTAATATTCTCCATTGTCATGTTTGTTGTTGTTGTTGTTGTTGTTGTTGTTGTTGTTGCTGTTGTTGACGCAGCCCATGAACCTAGAGCTGGATCAACCCAAGTTTTCCTCTTCAGCCGTAGACACAAGTGGTTTCCTGCTGCAGTTGGGAATGTTCTGGAAGAACCTGGAGTGGCCTATAGCTACGGATGCCATTGGCTACTTGTGCACCATCATAGAAGTGAGCTAGCCACTGACCACTAATATAGATTGAAAATATAGATTAATACATTAAGTTATTGGCTACATTAAAAACAAAATCTATTACTATTATTATTATTATTATTATTATTATTATTATAATTATTATCATCATCATTATTATTATTGTTCTTATTAATAAAAAAATCCATTATTCTTGCTATGAAGTTACTACTACAAGAAGTTACATAATTGATATTATCAAGTTCTGACCCTTCATACAAACTAGATAGGAAAAAAAATGTGAAAGTCTTGGAAGTCGAGGGTTGTCGTAGCTCAGTGGTTAGAGCACTGGTGGCTGAAGCCAGTGGCCCTGGGTTCAATTCCTGGCGACAACCTAGATTTTTAATTTTTTTTTCCTTTGCTTTTTTCCAGACCCCTTTAGGTGAGAAAGTTTCTATCTAATTGATATTATTATAATTATTATGTTATGATACTTTTTTGGCTGTTGTTGATGTTGCTGTTGTAATTGCTGTTATTGTTGCTATAGCAAATTTCTCAGATGTCATTATACTACGTGGAGAGCCTATACCGCAGTCTTCTCCGAGATTCCTCAGCGATGTACGACAGCAGTGGGAGGTTTCAGTCCTCAGAAAAGGTAAGTCTCTGCAGAGATACTTACGATCAATCAAGTCATACTTTAACTATCAAATCACACAATTTCGCTGTCAATATATTATATATGAATTTTACGTATGAATTTTATTCCATTTCATATTATAGATATATGTATGAGTTATATATTATATAGTTGTACTCAATTATATGTATATATTATTAGTATGCTCAATTATATTTATATTGCAGTATCTTATTTTATAGTTGTGCACAGTGTTGAACAACATGTACCACGTGAAGCAAACGCTGGCAGAGATGCCAGTCACGCTGGAGTTGGACAAGTACTATGATTGGCTGGAGAGCGAGTGCAGTCAGCTGGGGTCAAAGGTGATAAATCAGTAGAAGGGATTTCTTCACGATTGAGTTAAGGGTTGAATTGAAACAGTACAGGCAAAGCCGCTCTTTTTTTCTAAGTTGAGGTTAACTTTTGTCACAGTAATTGTAGTCAAAATGGTGTGTGAGGGATTGTGAGGTGTTTTTCTATTAAGAGAGATGGTTAGTTTTTTTTCCCACACTCTCTGGGTATGCTGCCACCATAGTTTCGGTGAGAAACACAGTCCAAGAACTCCAGAGAGAATTATAGCTTAAAAAAATAAAAAGTGTTCAATAACAAATTGTACGATGGAGACTACACAGAGTGACAGCTGAAGTAAGGCATGAATGAGACTAAAAAAGAATGAATGATGATAACTGTTTAAATTATAAACACTCCACTCTGTGCTCACCAACAGAGATACACAAATCAAATGTCAACACAGATGAGCTACACTGCACAAACATGTTTATTGTTCATCGAATCCCTGAAGCGACCTAACACTCTCTGTACTCCCCCCCCCCCCCCTCCCCTCCCACTTGCACTGGCAGTTGTGGCCACACTGTGTGCTTTTTTTGTTCAGTTTAGTGTTTAGAAAATGTTATTGTTGTTGCTGTTGGTGATGTGTAGAAAGTACATTATGCTCAGCTCTTAGTGCAGCTTAAACTAAACAATAGCCAAAGGGCATGAGGATTGTTTAACTAATCAACTCCAGAGTTTTGAGGGTAATTTTTATAGTCAAACTATACTTTATCGACAGTTCTAATTGTTGTCAATAGCTAGCTAATGATGCTCTTTGGAATAGTTTGAGTAGCTAGTTATATATAATCTGCACTGAAGAAAATATGTTATTCCCACTACATTTAGGCTGCACAGAGAATACTGTCCTTTTTAAAATTGTTTTCCCCCCTTTAATTTAGGCTAAGAAGTTGGTGAACTCCCTTCTGATGAGCCATGACGAAGACATCGAAAATAAAATATCGTTCTTTGTAGACAGGATCACAGAAAGGGTAATTACATTAGCCTTTGTGAAACTGTCTCTTCCAACATTTTTAATATCCTTGTTCTGTGCACAGCTTACACCAGACATCAGCCACTTCTTTGAGCTGATTGTGCCAGCTAATCACAATAGCAACAGCATGAAGAGGGCGAGGCCATTCAACGAGGTGACAAGTCCTTTAGGACGACATTTGCTTTGGTTTTATTTATTTATTTATTTATTTTAGAATCGGTTCTCAAGCATCAGGTTGCCATGGCAAAAGGAGTAAGTGTGGTACATTAGAAGCTAGTGATTGCTTCTCTCACAAATCTTTTGAAAGTTGACACATTAATTGTATTAGCTATGACACAGCCTTTCAAAATAAAAATAATATTGGAAAGAAAATATTGAAGTGTATTTTGATATGTGTTTCTTAGGTTACCAGATACCCTATCCAATGAAGATGTAAGTTAAACAAGAGAGAAATAATTCTAAATTTTTTACACTGGTGAAACAATGCTTATCTTGAGTAACTTCTTAATGTGATGGTACTGTTGAGAATGGTTCAGACTTAAAGTCCTTAAATTAGCTCTCAAGATCAATAGCACCAATGATTTAGGCACAAAATTAACTCATTTTCCTTGTAATAAATTGATTAAGATTATTTTATACCAATATTTTGTCCAGGCCATTGCTCCACTGTTGGATTTCCTGGCTTCTAACCTTCAGATTCTTGGTGATTATCTACTTACACCAGTCCTCCAAGGGTAAGTAACACACGAGTGCTCAGCAACATTCTTTTGAATCTTCTCCATCACCTAGTGTCGCCAATAACTATACTGCTGTGATGTCCCTTTACCCAACAGTACTGTGGCTAGCAATTTGAAGTGTTTGTTCAATTGTTCTAAACCTTTCATTGAATGAATTGCCATTTTCCAATGAGTTGTTACACAAATTATATCATTGATAACTTCCAGAATTTTGCACAAACTGTGGAACGTGATGATAGGCGTGGTCCAGGGAAGGATTGCGGTCATCTCCAGACACACCTCCGTGATCTACCTGTATGAGAGACTCCAGTTCTTCATGACGTCTCTGAAGCAATTCTTCCATGCGGAAGGAAATGGAATGCTTTTATCAAACTTGGAAACAGAGCCTTACAAGGTTGTGTTATCAGAGTTTTTTTTTTATCATGCACTGAATTTATTCACTTTTGAATTAATAGTTCATTATTGAAAAGTTGAATCTGCTCCAAACTACATCCAAAGACTTGATACTGCAATTCCTGGCAGAGCTAGAGGAGCAGCAGAAGTATATGGAGATAAGGTCCTCCACCAGGCTGGGGGGAACACTGCAGTTAAGTGTGGGCTACCTCAAAGAAAAGCAGCTGCTCGAAGTTTCAGTGATACAGGGAAAAAATCTTTCAGGAAAAGGTAAGCATTCAGGAATAGTTACAAACAGGAAAAATAAGTATATAAAGTGAACGCAATAACAAATAAACTAACCCCCAAAAACAACAACAACAGTAGAAGTATATACTTTGATGTAAAAGTTTGTTGTGAATATCTTGCTTTCTCTTTTAGACTCTCTTTGCACATTTGTGGAAGTGATCCTTCTTCCAGATTGGCTCTTCGCAAAGAGTGCCAAGAAAGTGCACAAGACTGCTGTCATTCGGGGCTCAGCCAATCCATTTTATGGAGAAGAATTCAGACTGTAAGTTCTATAAGTAGCTACACTCCATAGTTGATCTAATTTTATTGGAAGGCAACCTTGCCTAAAATTTACATTAAACAAACACAAGATCATATGATGGGTTCAGCTATTGCCACAGGTAATAATTCAGAGTCAATATGAAAAGGATACAACATTGATTCAGTCACTCACGCAGGGTTGAAGTAAAAATGATACAGTGGAACATCTTATAGTAAACTCTCTAACAAGAACATCTCCTCTACTTAGTGAATGGCCCATGATTGGCAACTCTATAAACACACGGCTCTGCAGCTGATTTGTGAATTGAAAATCATGATCCCAAATTGTTCTCAATAATTTGTAAAGGCTCTACTGTAACAATAAGTGAATTCTCTCCTTTTTACCAGCCAATCTATAATTTTCCCAACTGGCGGCAGTTGAGTATTCTTTAGTTACAGGCCAATCAGCACTCACCTTCCAACAGCAAGGGAGTGCTGCAGATTGTGGGTTGTGCTACCTCATTCACATTTTATTTATATATATTTTTTTAATAATTTTAAAACAATTATTCATTATTATCATCACCATCTAATCTTTAAGAGATAATTGTATATGAATTGGCCATTATATTAAACATAACAATGCAACATTTGCAAGCAGACACTCAGCTATCATTCACTTTGTCTATACCTACAATTAATTGTCCTTAAATATAATATTAATCCCTTTATTACAACAGCCCAGCGAAGGAGAGTCACTTGTCTGAGTTGGGATCCATGTTAGTCATATTTGTCATCGACGAAGAAACCTCCACCGTTCTAGGCATGAATGCACTCAGCGGCATCATGATGCCACGCCTATCCACGAATGAGGCGTTGTCAAGCAATGGCCCTGAACGGGAGAACAGTGTCTTGACTCTGTTCACTCCAAGAGAAACCACTTCACTGAAAGAAATGGAAGCTAGACTGGAGTACCACGACACAGACATCGCAGACTTCTACAAAGACAATCCCAGATTATTCCAGAAAAAGAAAAAAATGATCAGAAAATCTATTCTTAATACAAGATGAAAATAGATTATGTATTATTTGTATATTCAATTTTTAAAATGCTCTTTTGTTCTCATTTTTACAAGTGTTGTCACTGCCAGTGACATCACTACCATACCAATGACAATTTTTTAAAGCACAGTTCTTCAGTATGGTCATATCAATGATTAATTAGAAACTTCACCCAAAATATATTAATTATTATTATATGGAGAAGGAAAAAAAAAGATTGATGGTATATATATATATATATATATTATTTGGAATGTGTCGCTTGAGCGTGAGCCTCAACTTCTTCATGTAGTTTGTCCTCTGGAGCATTTAGGTTGTCAGATTCATCTCCCTGAGCGAGCTTGTTGTTCTCTTCGCCCACAGCCGGCTCTTTGCTGGTGTTGGCTTCTCCTTTGGCAAGGTCCATCTCATCCAGTAGTTTCCTAACACGTTGCTGTTGTACCATTGAAAAAACAAATGAAATAACATACAATGCCAGGTATAGATGTAGTGTTGGCAGCCATCACATGCTTAGTAGACACTGCCAGATAATGCTAGCATTTTTTAATGGAACAATAGACATGAAATTGCATAGTGGGATAATTCTAGAATAATAATATAATTAAAAAAAAAGGGACAATGAGAATAATCAGTCCAAATAATCCTTAATTAGGAAAGAAAATCTATAGTGTTCCCCCCCCCCCCCCCCCCCCCCCCCCTTTCTCTCTCTCTCTCACACACCAAACCAACAAAAAAAAAAACCACAAAATAGAAGAACCAACTATTTCTTAAAACAAAAAAAAAAGGAAAAAAAGAAAAAACAGTTCAAAAAATCCTTAATTAGGAAAAAAAATCTATAGGGTTCCCCCCCCCCCCCCCCATCTTCTTTTTCTTATACAACAGGACATAAACATAAAAAAAAAGTGGTTATAAGGCAGATCTTCATTACTTGATAAAAAGCAGCTGGGTTAGTATTGCCCACTAACTCTGTTATTGTACTTCCAAAATGAGAAAAATTTGAAATACTGGGTGTGCCATTAGCTCAGGTTCAGAGCCAGCAAGTCAATGCTAAATGGTTTCTTTTCCTGAGCAACTCAGCTATCATACTGCATCAGAATTGACAAGAAAACATAAAATATTACCAAAATTCTTTAATTTCCTAATCCATATTATTTCCAAATGTCTGGTAAGGATTTTCATTATTGAAATTTTCAGCTGCAGCAGAGTATGTTTTCTCCATTCATTGAATTTTTTTTTTTACAGGAACATTCCCAGTTTTCACTGAAAGATTAGCTAGATATATTGAATCTATCAAGTAACTCAGTATAACAGTAAGAGAGAGACAGATACTTTTACTCATCCATTTCATAACACACTGACTCTCTATATAGCTACTGCAAATCATCATTATCTCACTATTTCTAATTGGAATAAGAGATTAATAAGTAAATTTATGGAATAAAAGATTTTTTTTATTGTTCTCTACCATATCGACCTACACTCATGAGGGACATAAATGATGAAATTGCGTAATAGCTACGACCAAACAAACATTTAGATATTGGTGACAAGCACCTCTAGCAAGACGTCCCTCCCCATCTCCGTTGAGACAATCTACTCCACCACTGTGCGTCATTAATTTAAAGTGCTACATCTTGGTGATAAAATACTTGAAATAAATGCTTACACTAAGCTCGAATTGCTTCACTTTCCTCTTGAGCTGTCCCTTTCCAACTACTGGAGGGCGTCCATCTAACATAAGCAAGAACAAAGTGACAGTATTAGGATTAATACTGAGAAATGCACACACAATTACTTCAAAAAATTTTTTTTTTGTCCTGGACTAATGACTTCATCTCACCGGTATAAGTCCAGTCAGGAAGATCTGTAAGAGGTCCGTACTCATTCCCTGATCGGCTTTTTCCTTGCCTGTGTGTGTATGTGTGTGACCACCATGAAACAGGTTATTAAAATGGTAAAGGATCATCACATCATATCACACAGTAGAGTATACCTCATTCTCCATTTTTGACCTGCTGGTAGCGGCTGGCAGGTATGAACTGGATGAAACATATATAAAGTATACTCAACGTAACATAAAAGAAGACAAATGAAGTTCAGAAAATAAAATTTAATTGACTAACCTGGCCTAATGGGCGCTGGATAACCGCAGAAAGGTAAAATGACGGCGCCACACGGCAGTAACGATGGCTGCATTAATCTACGGAAGGCCATCCCAACTATAGATAATTGATGAAGTGAATAGATGAAGAAGGGAATGGCTAGATTTTAAGACCACGCCTACTTATTATTTCCAACCGACGACCACTGCCAATTACAAAAAAAAAAAAAAAAGGAGTGGAGGGAAAATGCCACCGAGAGACAGTAAGACAGCTTCTCCTACTCATGGGGAGTACACTCTGTAAGCTGAGGCTTAAGACAATAGTGGGTAGCTAGAGAATGATATTTGGTTGTGCAGACTGCAGAATGACGGTTACTTTTACTTTGTTCCCAAGAACTCCGAGTTTTCTGATGCTTTAGAAATAAATAAACTCACCTTGGAGATATCTCTCACTAGTAAGTTATCCAAACTGAGTCCCATGGCTATTTTCTAATTGACCAAATTTTCTTGTAATTGTCAGAACCCCAGAATGTTGCAGGAGATGTCTCGGGCTCCAGGAATGTCTTCCTACTGGTTGGAATCATGCACTTGTTGGGAGGTGAGTGAGTTACCTTTTATCAGGTGATGGACTGGGGCTGGGTTTGCGGAATCTTATGTTTCCTATAGTCACAAAGATAACTGGTCAGACCCTTTTACCAATTACTTCTTGGTGTTGAACTGCTGGTTTGAGCATTTTTGTTATCTGGTATGTTCATTTATCATTCAAAGTTATGCCAATCTAGTATTTCCACATTCCCAAACGTATAGTGCACCGAAAGCTATATTTCATGCAGATTGTTTTAGTGGATACCTGTTATAGTGTTAATAGACAATTGGCAAAAACAAAGGGAAAAACAAACAAACAAACAAACTGCAAAAAAGCAACATTAGGATTCAACAATTGAGAGGATTTTTATATTTTTTCCAACGAGTGTACTGTTCTGTGTGAGTTTCAGCTGGTGTTGATTGTTTAATTATGATACTGCTTCAACCTGTAACTGTTGAGCATGCTCAGTAAAGGTATACAGCAGTCATCCCGTCTCTTGTTCTTCTGTGTGTTTGTAATCAGATATTCTTAGAAATAACAGGTTTGAAGTCATTAATGAAGGGTGTGAATATTGTGGGTGTGGCACAATGGCAGGACAATCTGCAGTGCAACTGAAAACCTGGGCTTTAACAGTAACTGTGAGGGGTGGTTTCCAATTATTGCGTTGCTATAGCAATTCCTCCCCCCCCCCCCTCCCATTTAGGAGGCATTTTGCTTATTTGCCTTGTCATACTTTGACTTCCTAGTTTAATCAAAGAGGAGGCAGAGATAGTGGTGCAGAATTGTTACTCCAACGTTAATTAATGGTGGTGCCGAAGTGTCACTGACACTTTGTATTAAGCGCTGAATACATACACAAGGTTTGAAATGTACTTTTTAATATAAGGACTAACTGGGAGTTTGCTTTCAGAGTTTCTGCGGATGTGTAATGAAGGCTTATTGATGTAGTGAGTGTATAGGTGTGTGTGTGTGTGTGTGTGTGTGATTGTGCATATGCAGGGTTTCATACAGAGGGTAGGAGAGGGGGAGGGGCTGGGATTTTGCTCCCAAAATTAAGTCCCCCCCCCCCCCCTTCCAACCAGCTCCCCGCAACCCTGGG
>WLWI01001622.1_pt1 | contig 19435 bp, 9 predicted proteins | sample 6701501 | NCBI WGS metagenome assembly WLWI01 (sample SAMN12718690, study PRJNA515312) | sponge metagenome | isolation source: marine sponge | host: Mycale hentscheli | place: New Zealand: South Island, Marlborough, Capsize Point | collected 2014-11-01
ACACAAAAATACGGAGGGTCAAAGTACAAAATGACATACATACGTCCAAACATATATCTAAATAAATAAACAAACATCCCCGATTTTCGATTGTGTTACCCCTGTAAGTGTCTCGCTCGCCAATAAAATGAGTTTTATACATTATGTGAAAACAAATACATTGCTGATACCAACAATATAATTACTTACTTGGAATTGCTGGTATTCAAGTGATACTGGCGTTTGAATATCATCTAGATGGCAGTGATCGCATTATTGAATTATTGAGAAAAACGAGAAAAACATCGAGGATATAAATCCCTTTACCTAACTCCGTAATCTTTACGTGATTCCGCGTTATGAATTACATTAAGTTCCGCGTGGTCAGCTATTTTATTTTGGTGTTGTTTACAAACTTCTTACTACTAGAAGAAAAGTACTGTGCGGCTTGGACTTCAAATAACTACGAGAGGAACTGCTTTGTGAGTGACAGGTTAGTTGTGAAAGAAAACTCGTCTATTTTGTATAGCTCTGACTAATGGAGTGTAGCTAGTAATCGGTAAAATTAGCTCATTAGCAATGTAAGCTAGCACCTTGTATAGCGTAGAGAAAACTATCACAGTCGATCCTCATAAGTTGATTGGCTGCCTGTGCCGCATTATTAGCCTTAAACCTATCAGAAATTGAAGAAAAAATGGACGCCATTATTCATTTAGCGTTGCTCAGGCAACCGGAAATACCGCGTACTTCCAAAATTCCCACGTACCCGTATACGTTGAAGTCTAATTCCGTGGACGCGTCAATTGGATTTTTGACAAAAGTAAGGCCTGTCTTCAACTCGCGCGCTCACCCCTTTACGTTGAGTTTTAGAGTTTCAAATTTGGCGTGGAGGTAGACCAAAGCCTATAATTATTGGTAAGCTAAAGAAAAAATGTCCCCCCCAATTTTTTTTAACGTGTGCCTGGCTTGAAACGCTTATTCTGAAAAATTATCTACCACGTGAAGTGCCCCCTTTTCCCATAGACTGTCACATATATATAGCTATGTAAAATTGAAAAGTTTGGCCGGTTGCTATAACTACAGGGGTAATGAGCTTGTGATGATATCTAGGGTGGAATAAATATATATATATATATATATATTTATTCCACCCTAGATATCTTCACAATGATATTTTTAGGTAAGTGACCCATGAAATAACTCACGATATTTTACGCTGTTATTTCAGCTGTACTACCCTTGTAGTTATAGCAACCCTGGCCAAACTTTTCAATTTTCTAGGTTTTACAGCTACCTTCCTCTGGTGTACCCTGCTCTTTACCCTGCTCAACGGGGGTTAGAGCAGCTGCTAAAATATCAGATGGGGGTGTGGGTAGCCCCTACAACCAACTTTACGGCTGTGAGTTACCCTTCCTCTAGTGCTAACTACAGTAGTGAATATATCTAGTGTGGAATAAACCACTTATTACACTTGTCAGAGTGTTATGGCAAGATATTTCACTCTCAGATTTTCACTCGCCTCTGGCTCATGAAAATATATTAGCCTGCTCGTGAAATATTTCACCATATCACACTCTGATTCATGTAATAAGTATTATATTATATATATATATATATATATATTACTTATTACAAGAGTCACAGTGTGATAACCTAATTTATTTTCACTAGCCAGAGGCTAGTGAAAATAAAGCATGAGAGTGAAATATCTTGCCATAACACTCTGACAAGTATAATAAGTGGTTTATTTCACACTAAATACCTTCACTACTGTAGTTAGTACTAGAGGTAGGGTAACTCACAGCCATAAAGTTGGTTGTAGGGGCTACCCACATCCCCCAGCTGATATTTTAGAGCAGTTTCTCTAATCCAGTTGAGCAGGGTAAAGAGCAGGGTACACCAGAGGAAGGTAGCTGTAAAACCAAGAAAATTCAAAAAGTTGCTATAGCTACAAGGGTAATGAGCTTGCATGCTTCACTACCTAAAAATATCATTGCGAAGACATCTAGGGTGGAATAAATATATATATATACATATAAAGGCATTTTATCCATTATTGATCTCTAGTCAAGTGGTGTGCTTGTGCAATAACAAGTGAAGCATTCCAGTCGTAATGGCACTGTAACCTTGTTATTTTGGGATTACACTATTGAAATAGCATTAGGCGAAGCCAAGTGTTGTTTCAATTGCTTTACTAGTGCTATTGAACCCTAATAAAAGCACAGGTTACTCATTCTATCACTTGCTAATAATAGTAGGCCAGCTTTCACTTGCACTGTAGCTATACCATATCGTTCACTCACAATCTCTGTGTTCTTCGTTTTCAACCTATGGCTCCTCCTAATATGTTAAAAATAAATTCCATCTAGTATGGGTAGAGCCTCTGTGCTAAAGAATGACATAGACTCCAGGCTAGAGCTGCACACATGTGCGCTTACCCGTACTATTTCACTTAGCTACCACAATATTTCGCTTAGTTTTCGTGGTATTTCACTTTCCCAGTGAGATTTCAATTGAACAGTGATTTCCCCCATACATTTTTAATGGACAATTTACTATTAAAAATGAAATTAAGTTGAATATTGTATCCGTGATGATAGTTATTCTCAGCAAATAGTTCAGAGCTTTTCACAATACTTTATCATGTTAACCCTTTCACAGACGTAACCACCACATGGCAGTTTGAGTTAACGCCTCGGGATAACCACTGTTTATTCTCTGCTGCACTGCCTCACTCAAACGCTATAGCCTCAAGAAGTTACCTTATAGTTAGTAAGTAATATTTGAACTCTTGGTGGCGATGTGCCTATAGCTGTGGCACAAATATTGTGGTAACTTTTAAAGTCCTAGTTTTGGCTTACTTCAAAATGGTGACTGGGCAGTCTATTGTTGAGGTAGTAGACCTGGATTAACAGCAACCTTGGCATATAGTAAACCATAAGGTACAGAAAATATTTATGCCTATGGAAGCCTTTCAACAACAAAGAGAGTATCTATAGTATGTCCACGTTGAGTTGGCATGACCACAAATGTGGCAAAAGAGGAACACACTTGGCGAAACCGGAAACCAATTACGGTCACGCTACAGTAGTAGCTCAAACATCGATGCCCACAGGTAAAAACGGGGTGGGTGCAAGGTGCGTATTATTCCCATAAGTTTACTTGTTGAAATGAAAAAGAAGCTATGGCAGTTTCTTTTGTAGCTGTATTCAATAAAATGCCAGGTTATAACTAATCACTCGTAGTTTATCGTTTATACGAGCTTCTAGTTGTGCGCTAAAACTGGCTGAAGGTTGCGGAGGGTGATCCGGAGCTACTAATGTAGCACAAGTAGTTGAGGAAAAGAACCATAGGAATGTGGCTGAATGCCTCCTCAAGTAAGTCTGATTGTTGTGTGCTTAGCGGGTATTTAAACTCTATTCTTACTTTCTTGGTGTGACAAACTTCTGCAGTACCCAATAGTAATGTGAAGAATCCAGTACATTACCTACACCTTTAGCTATGGCCGCACACATTCCAGTATTACTTTGTCATTCACACTGAACATCATTCATATCATTTTATTCATGATTTTACTTATTTTCTATCTACTTGTTAAATTTCAATTTTTTTAAATTATACAAAAAATTGACATATTATATAACCCTCTTACCGGCAGATAAAATTCAGTAATTTTATTTTTTCTATCTGAATAATGTTTAAAAACAAATATAAAATCAGGAGTTCAAAAAAGTACCTAGCAACCATATGTCACGTGAAAGTGCATGCATAGTTCAACATTTGTGGTCAAATTTGGTTGCCTAGCAACACCCCACAAAGTGGTTATTGTGACCACAACATAACTATATCACAACAATGTGTTCTGTATGTGTTCCAGTGCAATATTCGCAATTGCTTGTGCACAATTAGATATTTTTACTGATATAATAGACAGTTATCCCAGACAGCAATGCTGTTGCTCACTGATGACAATGCTTTGACACAACTGGACATGCACCTACACAGACTTACCTTCGCGGTAGTCTAGTGGACAATGTATTTTCAAGTAAATACTGTTGCGCACGACTTATAACCATGACAAAGAGCGCATTGACTTACCACCGCCACTAACTCGAATAGAAATGGAAGTCCCTTAAGTTTTCAAGTTTTAGCTGCACTCGCATAAAAATTCAAAACGGTAAACAATTCAATTTCTAGGGTGATACGGGTACTGATCGATAAACCAGAGGATTCTGTTTAGTGCAACGCGAGGGTCAAAGTACAAAATGACATACGTACGTCCAAACATATAATTAAATAAACAAACATCCCCGATTTTCAATTGTGTTATCCCTGTAAGTGTCTCGCTCGCTACGCTCGCTCGCCAATTATATATATCTTTATGATGACATGAGATTGTGGTAGCTACAAGCAGCACTTGAATGTCAAGCAGAAAGGTAGAAACGAAGTAACCAAACTACGACTGCTTTTTGTCTCTAAGGCAATTGTCTCTAAGGCACTGCCCACGTGGTTGGTCCAGTTTGAGCGTGTGACTAAATTCGCACGTGTAACACGGGAAGCGTGTGGTTATATTTATTCCCATAGACTTTTCTATGGAGTATTGAAACTGCACTTTCCCACCGGCTCTGAAATTTTAAAAGGGAATTTTCAGGACCGCTTCTACACGAGCTTTTGAATGGTACAACCCCCGGAAACATAGCTACTTCTGTTCAAAAGTTATTAATGGTATTTACCATGCCAACTCAACTTGGAAATACTATACCTATATGCAGCCACTTTTACATAAATTGGGCAAAACTATTTTGCAAATCATTCTAATGTTTATTACCAAAATTGAGATCATAAACAAAATGTTACAGATTTCTTGACCACCAGTCAACATCAACACGCTGGTTCATTTTTTTAAAGTAAACATTATATTATGACTTACATGAAGTGTCTTCAGATGAAATACCATATTTATCTTGCATAGCATCAGCTAGCTTGTTATAATTGGAAATCCTAAGGCTCGTCACAAGATAACAGGCCATATTTTTGGGCGATGATCCAGAATTCATTTGAAGCCAGAATTGTAACATTTCTAATTTGCATTTCTCAATGTCTCCCCTGTATTGCGCTTCAATGCGCTTCATTTGGGGGTACGGTATTTTCAGAATAATACCAAACATAAACCAATTTTCAACCACATCTCGTAGATCAGTAACAAGCTGTGAAAGTACGAAAGGTCCACCTGCAATATAATAGTAGAAATCGTAATAATATAGGGTACGAAATACTTCGAGTTACATACCTTTCTCCATTGCTTTCGACAATTTTCCAGCTTCAGAAAAATTGTAGAACGCCGGACCAGGAAGTTCTAGTCCTAAATGGGCTTTTTTATAGCGTAACCCGCTGATGCAGAAAACTATAACTGAAACGGAAGTCGATGTCACAGCACCCTTAATTAACTTGTACACTTCCGCCATAGCTGACCATAGAATTCCACTCTATCTGTAGCATAATGAACTCCCCAGCTGGGTCTACAAAATTATCGCAAGGCCTTGCCGATGAAACCAGACCAATTTAGCCTAAAATTTTGATTGAATGTTAAAGAGATACTGGAAGTAATGAGGTTCACAGGGCATGCTACGAGCCTGCTGTTGTGAGAAAGGTCGTAGCTAGAGTCATAGAATAGCCAACATCAGAGTGTCTGATACTCTGTTGAAGAATCTAATCCTCAACTATCACTTTTGACATATCTGCCTCTAAGAAAGGCTCTTCAAAACTCAAAGGGAAATTAAGCAAGACTGGTAGCTAGCTACTTACCAAGTAAACTGAGGTCGAAGAACGATTTTTTAGTTTCTGCTGTAGTAATGTGGATCACTTTGGCACTGGTTAATGCATGATGCTGGTTGACCAGGGATAGGAATTTTGTCTTAGGGAAGGGGAGGGAGGGGGGGGGGGGCGGGGGGTAGTTTAGATATATACACATGCAGCAATTTACAAATGAATTAACAAAAGGATCAAAATTTTCTTATGATAATGTGTGATTAGGGGAATTGGAAGCTTGATTTGGCAAGGGGATCACAGTGGTTTTTTTCCCCTCCCCCCCTCCCTCTTCTTCTGCATTAATGTCAGACTCTCCCTCACATTTCTAGAGCTCATCATCTACATGTGTAAGCTGTGCGGCTGATGTAATAATTGACATTTCAAGTTTGATTATGGTCAGAATTCACAGAGTGTAGCGGCAAGGCACTGTGATTGTAATTTTAGTAAATGTGTTGTAAAGCATTTATGTGCTACAAAATGGTATAAACACCATAGAAGTCTGTGTGGGCAAAAAAAAGAATAAGTATAGCCACGTTTACTACAGTCATTATTCTAAAGCCATTTTAGAAGACCTCAAGAAACACTTCCACTACAAGCTTCAGGAAAGTTTTCCCATACACTAGAATTGTATTGTTAGAAAGAAGAAGAGTAACTCTATCCAGACAGTGAAAGTATGTACCCTCAAAGTGCACCTACACCTTGCAAACAATAAAGAAAATTTGTGATGGAATGCTGGCTTGCAAACTTTATCAAATTGATTTATGCTTCCTGGATAGGAAATCTCAAATTGTAGAAAATCTGGCAGAATGGGGTTCAAACCTGACTGTCTAATTGCAACCATTGATGTTAGTGTACACTGAAGTTAATACATAATCGTTATAGTAAACCTCTAGCATCTATTAACAAAAAAAAAATAGCCCAGGTTAGGGTGGCTCATCAATTTTGGCACTTACTATTTATTAACATTATATCCAGTTTCCTACTTTCTCTTGAAAAATTCACATTATTATTTACTCTAAATGGAACTGAGTAACTTTGAATGCTTATTTCTAATGGATCTTTGTAATAAATGTTCTATACCAGTTTTATGGAAAGTGCAACTATTATATTAAGCATGCTGCTGAACATCCCCTAGTTAACATTTCCAAGTATGACAATTATAATAATTATTACAATTGTTATAATTAAAATGTGTTGATCCACCTTACTTTGCTGCAAAAGTTGTAATCATGTCATGAATCTTCATAAAAAACAAACAAACTGAAGTGGGCGAATGAATGGCTTAAAAACAATAATTTTACTCCACCCAACTACTACAATAATCATAATCATGATCCTTGACAAGTTTATATCAAAATTCATTGCAGCAGCAGCGACATTTTGTGTGTATGTTTGTGTGTGTGCCTGGGAGCTTCTTTCTTTCTTTCTTTCTTTTTTCCCCCCAGCTTTGTGGCACTAGACAAACACTTATCTTATAAGAGTCATGACAACCATAGCATTCTTAGTAGTAATTAAAATTACATTGCTTTGTCAGAGATTTTCATTTCTCTTGTCATCTGTATAGCTACTATTCTATCTATTTTGCATTATGTATTATATTCAGCTAATTTATAAACGCACAGACAACTTAGCTTAAATGTGTTTATATTTAACAAAGTACAGGAAGTGTGAATATATTATCACACAAGCATGAGAGAATCACTCACTACCAGATGGAATTATATATAATTTTTAAGTGAAAAATATAAGGAAGGAGGAAGGGTAAATGTCTGATCTGGTGGTAGAATATGGTACTAATTGTGTGTGCAGCAGTAAAGATTTGATTTCTACGTGGTTAATATAAGGAGCTTGATAGCCAAAAGTGCTCCATCATTTATGTGAAGACAGCTATAACAACAACAGAAGAGTAAACTGTGGTTTTACATCCTCACCTTAAAGAATTTAGATGCATCAAGATAATTATGTGGACAGTTACCAAAATGGGAGACCTGCACTGACATAAAAAATTTTTTAGCCCCTCCTTACATTCAATTTCTCCCTCAAAATATACTTTCTTCCCCTAAAGTTTTTCCCCAGGCTGAATTAAGAATATTATATGGGAAAAATATAGCCTAACTCTACCATAAGTGTGTGTCACACTTTCACAGTCCACAAAGCTAGCTCTGATACTTTCAGGATTTTGTAGACTAAAAAAACTGACAAAGACAAAATCGACACTCCAAATTAGTGTTTTTAATGCACATAACCCCCCTCCCCCGCCAGCCCCCAAGCAAACAATCCTGTATAAATTCCTGCTTATTTCCCTTTGCAGGAAAATGGCTACATCTTGGTAACCTAGGGTACTTTAATGCATAATCATTTACTTACATTAATTTTCTTGGTTTGAAGTTCAAATCAAAGTAATTAAAACTCACTAAACAATTAGTTAATATCAATTTAGGTGCAAACAGCATGCCTTACATGTTTGGTGTGGAGAACATCATTTGAAGTATTTTTATTATGTACTGAACAATGCCACATAATGTATTAAAGTAAACAAGATGTGACTTAAGGCAATCTTTTCCCAGTCACCTGTGTTCAGAGTTATCACGCTGGCCCCCTACTTATTTTTGTTACAGTGAAGTTTACAATAATGCTTGGATGTGTATAGTCTTCATTGGGACATTTAACGGGAGCTCAGGAAAATATCTGGTTTAAATTATTCTATTTGCTTGTGTAAAATTCTATTTACCGGTGTCAAATAACTGTAACAAGTAAATTTAATTATGTTATATTACTGGATCTAGAATGCATTATTTAGATATCATTCATTTGATACAGGAGAATATCATGAGTCTGCTGGCTTAGTATTTACATGAGTGCCACAGGCACGAGCATAAATATGGCCAATCAGATGAGTGATATTCAGTTGTATCCAGTGAATAATACATTTATTATGTACTGCCCATATGTGAATACCATAGCAACAAGTTTCTTGTGCACTGGGGGGAGTCATTTCTTGAGATTGTAGGTGGCAGATATTAGTCCTGTATGGGGTGTGTGAAATCAAATAAGCACACTGTTTAGTCTGCACACTGAATGAATTCCTATATTCTTATCATGCTATGTGCCCATGAATATCTATTCAAACTATCTTGCCAATAAATCAGTCTTGATATCCATTTTATAACCCACTATAATCAGACTCATTACAGCAGTTTATTTTTGTTGGCTAGAAATTTGAGGACTATATATTTTTTAGCCATTTAAAACATATTTAAATTTTTTTCAACAAAATTATTTTCACTACCTCTGGCTCATGAAAATAAATTAGCCTGCTCACGAAATGTTTTGCCATATCACACTCAGACTCATGTATACATGATGTATATATTTTTGTAGCAGGTTGAATATAACACACACTCACTTTATTTCAGTGTATAAAAAGTCACAATTGATGGATATCATTAAAATGATTATACAGCATGTACCAAATAGCATTTCTAAAATGAAATAGTTTAATTCTTTATTTTTTATGCTGCAACTGAGTATATTTCTTACTTTCTTAAATTTATCAGCTTATTTGGGTAATAATAGATGGTAAGTCTGGTATGGACCAGTACTCCCTCACCTAAAATCATATTCCTCTCCTACCCTCCTGATATAGTTAATTAATTTTCTTATTTATTGTACCCATAGGTAAGTATTTACTTCATGTTGCAGCTACCTCTGCTGTGTGCAATTCCATCAAATACGACAACAAATGGCTGTAGCTATTTCATATATCATTGATTCCCCTTTCTCGCTATTGCACAAGTGGCCTTATCTTTGATGCATCTAAATTCTATATAAGGTGTAGGATGTTAAGCCACAATTTACTCATGTTGGTCATCTTCAATAGAGATCATCACAAACCACACAGACTGCAAGTGGTCATTAAAGTGTATTCAACTGGATAGAAACATTAACCCTTCCTTCTCCTTCTGCAATTCTTCACTTAATAATGAAGTAATATATAAGTATTCTTTTCTCATCATGTGCAATAACATACTCACACTTCTTGTAGCTATAATACTTGTTTAAATAATAATAGATGATGATTGACTGGGTCATTTTTTATGAGTGAATTATTCGTAGAATTGATTAGTATACTGAACTGCGTCCAATAACTGTTGTCCTATAGAAAATGCATTAAACAACCTTTCTCTACCTGGGATATTTCACTATAATAAGCCAGTGAGCAAGACACAAGCTGGTAAAAGTCAGTTGAGATTTGATATGTATTATGATTATGTAGGCATAGCATGGATACACATGTTTACATGAATTTATAATTATGTAATGCAATTTCAATAAAACAATAAAAAATAGTGTTCTCTGCAGTATTGAGGTACAGGTGTATTTATCACCTGTTGTCGTGAGCTCCCCCAATTTTTATTTTGCTATTATCTCTCTGTATACTTGTATATTCTACTGAAATGGTAGAGATAAAAAGTGCGGTTTTCAATATAATTATCTGTGTGTATATAAGTACACAGTTACATATGTGCAACATTCACCTGCTACATATAATACACATACATAGCTATATATTTACCTAATTATACATATCCAATAAATAAATAACTAAAAATTACAAACTAATACTTGAGTGAAAACATGTATATTTTTTTCACTTCTCTTAGGTACCCATACCATAAGGTAGAATTTTCTTCATGGTGGAATCTAAAGTTGCTGTGACTAAAACACCATAAATATGAATAACCAATGACTGAATTCAGTATATCACATTGATATATCTTTTTTGGTCACTGCTTAAGTGTGTGAATTACATTAAGGGAATAATCAATTTGCTCTACCATTACAATAGTTAGATTGACACTTTCTCACCTAAAGGAGTCTGGAAAAGAGCAAAGGAAAAATGTGAAAAAATCTTAGTTGTTGCCGAGGATTCGAACCCAGGGCCACTGGTTTTAGCCACCAGTGCTCTAACCACAGAGCTACGACAACCCTCAACTTCCAAGTGTCTTGGAAGTCGAGTTTTTATGTAGGGTCAGAACTTGATAATTACAATAGTTAAATATAAAAGTGACAAACATGAGTGAACTGTGGTTTTCCATCCTCACCTAAAGAATTCAGCTCTATATTCAAGATATGATGCTTTTTTTACAACTCATTTAACCACAAAGCTTGTATTTTCTGGTGTTGTAGCAACAGGCCTGTTCTTGTACAACTACTGCAGTGAAGTTATCTATTAGAATAAACCACTTATTGCACTCTTCAGAGTGATAGCTATGGCAAGATATTTCACTAATCTGTCCAATCAAAATTAGTTTTTATGCAATGGAGCCATGGTACAAGTCGGTTGCACATTCGTGTTCGGTCACTACGGGATTTACGCTATCCTGGGGCCATTGGCCCCCGGTTGTGAAAACCAATGTACGTACCGACTTCCATGTTGTGGTGTAAACTTATACATATATATGTATATATACATACTAAAGTTAGAACAGATTAGCTGTAATCTCAGAAGTAATAAATTATTATGTTTAGTTGAAGTAAACAAAAGTTGCATCTTTTGCACATCACTTTACTTACAATTAGCTAATGAGGCCATCTATTAAAAACATTAATAGTTAAAAAGAAGTCATCAAATTTTGTACCCAACAAAATAAACTATATTTCGCAGTAACTGATTCTGCAGAAATGGATGTGATTATGGTGGGTTATAAAATGAATATCAAGACTGATTTATTGGCAAGATGATAAGAAAGTGTATTATTAATTAATATAATATACATTAAACAGTAGTGTGTGTTAGATTTCACACACCCATTACAGAAATATTATCTGCATGCCCATCACCAATCTTAAGTACTGGCTTATTTATTTGTAATACAGTAAAGTTCATAGTATTTTACTTGATGTGTATAATCTTCATTGAACATGCAATGGAAGCCAATGAGAATATTTGGTTTTATACATCTATATACTTAATATAAGCTTGTATTTACTGGTGTAAAATAATGTAATTGTAATTTAGCTTTCTAACCAAAGCGTCTCATAAAGTAGATGTATATCAATAATTAAGCCAAACTGATGATGATCTTAAAAAATTATGCTGTGTGTGTTTCCTGTTTTTGTCATACAATGTAAACACAAAACACTTGCAGTTCCCATAAAACATTTGTAAATTGTGTAAGCGAGCTTATTGTTACCATGAAAAATCGACTTTGTGTCAACAGGAAGTTTTGAACCATAACAACCACTTTCCACCAGCATCACCAAAAGATGTTTAGCATCCACAGTACAATGAGTCATTCTCAGTTGCCTGAATGACCCAACTTTCAAAATAATGACAGTAAATTAAAACTACAGAAATACAATTACATAATAGAGACGGAGTAAGGTGATACACCTGTGGTTAGTAGTTATGAATACGATTATTACAATGTTGAGTAATGCTGGTCTCTTTCTTCATCTCATGTTTTCATCCCCACTCAGGACTTTCGCACAGCTCAGCTGAACACTCTGTAGCAGCGAGCAGCCTTATCTTTGCCAAGCCTGCAGAGCACAGAAAACTACAATACTCAAAGTGTAATGTAACAATTTTCTGTTTTAATTGTACAAACCAATGTATCTCATGAGTTTCACAACTGGGCATCCAAGTATGAATGTAATAGCTTTTGACTGGGGATAACATCCTAGTAAGACAACACTCTATGCACAGTAGTACATTTATAGTACAGCTACTTGACCTGGGTGGGATAAACAATTAGACTTATCGTACAATATTTGCTTGAAATCAAACCTCAAATAGCTATAGTTAGTGTATTTTCTTCTTTTGTGAGTTATGACTAGGTACCTGCAAAATCTAAGTTAATTGTACACTCACAACCAGAGACATTCTCTAAACTCAAACGTAACCTGTTATAATTTTTAGCAAATTAGTCTGGCAGCTATAAAACTTCATGGAGGACATTACAATATTTAAAAGTCTGATGTATAATTTTTTTTTGCCCCACTTGGCTAACTATAACAGCATAGCTAGCAGCATATGCATCCACATCGTATAACTCAAGTCATCTAATGACGACACCCACAGATTAAGTCTGATGACCACACCCACATAATAACTGATGCAGCCTGAAAAGAGTCCATTGACAACCATAACAAAATCATAGTGTATAATGTATTAAAACACTATTTCGTTAATTTTATTTCAATTCTAATTATCAGCACAATTTACGGAATTTATGGTTGTCAATGAACTCTTTTCAGGCAGTGCGCACAACCACATATTAATTCTGAAGACCACACCCATATATCAATTTTGTGACCACACCCATACGGTATCTCAGATGACCACACCTACTGATCATACCAATGACACCCAGAAACTCATTTGGCTTGCATCTCTCAAATGGTTGGCTGATGGATAAATTAAGCAATTTAAATAATAAAGTAAATCAACTTGCTGAAAATTTTTTTGGTTTCCAATAAAATGTCATAATAATTATTACAATTGTTATAATTAAAATGTGTTGATCCACCTTACTTTGCTGCAAAAGTTGTAAACATGTCATGAATCTTCATAAAAGACAAACAAACTGAAGTGGGCGAATGAATGGCTTAAAAACAATAATTTTACTCCACCCAACTACTACAATAATCATAATCATGATCCTTGACAAGTTTATATCAAAATTCATTGCAGCAGCAGCGACATTTTGTGTGTATGTTTGTGTGTGTGCCTGGGAGCTTCTTTCTTTCTTTCTTTTTTTTTTTTTTTTTTTTTGCAGCTTTGTGGCACTAGACACCCACACGTATCTTATAAGAGTCATGACAACCATAGCATTCTCTTAGTAGTAATTAAAAATTACATTGCTTTGTCAGAGATTTTCAATTCTCTTGTCATCTGTATAGCTACTATTCTATCTATTTTGCATTTTGTATTATATTCAGCTAATTTACAAATGCACAGACAACTTAACTTAAATGTGTTTATATTGAACAAAGTACAGGAAGTGTGAATATATTATCACACAAGCATGAGAGAATCACTCACTACCAGATGGAATTTTATATAATTTTTAAGTGAAGAATATAAGGAAGGAGGAAGGGTAAATGTCTGATCTGGTGGTAGAATATGGTACTAATTGTGTGTGCAGCAGTAAAGATTTGATTTCTACGTGGTTAATATAAGGAGCTTGATAGCCAAAAGTGCTCCATCATTTATGTGAAGACAGCTATAACAACAACAGAAGAGTAAACTGTGGTTTTACATCCTCACCTTAAAGAATTTAGATGCATCAAGATAATTATGTGGACAGTTACCAAAAAGGGAGACCTGAACTGACATAAAAAAATTTTTTAGCCCCTCCTTACATTCAATTTCTCCCTCAAAATATACTTTCTTCCCCTAAAGTTTTTCTCCTGGCTGAATTAAGAATATTATATGGGAAAAAATATAGCCTAACTCTACCATAAGTGTGTGTCACACTTTCACAGTCCACAAAGCTAGCTCTGATACTTTCACAGGGAAAACAAAATCGACACTCCAAATTAGTGTTTTTAATGCACATAACCCCCCTCCCCCGCCAGCCCCCAAGCAAACAATCCTGTATAAATTCCTGCTTATTTCCCTTTGCAGGCAAATGGCTACATCTTGGTAACCTAGGGTACTTGAATGCCATTACTATAAAACAACAACAACAAAAAATATAGAATAAAAACAAAAATAAACACAATTTGCTGTCTAAATTAGACCATTTAATTTTTGAGGGCTATCAAAGGCCACATCTGTTTTGTTAATAATGTGAGCTTACTCCTTCAAGCTTGTTCATTGCATTATGAAATATGATTTTCTTATATATGTATATGCACACAACATAAGCATTTACTTACATTAATTTTCTTGGTTTGAAGTTCAAATCAAAGTAATTAAAACTCACTAAACAAATAGTTAATATCAATTTAGGTGCAAACAGCATGCCTCACATGTTTGGTGTGGAGTACATCATTTGAAGTATTTTTATTATGTACTGAACAGGGCCTAGTACCTGTTGCCACATAGGTAATGTATTAAAGTAAACAAGATGTGACTTAAGGCAATATTTTCCCAGTCACCTGTGTTCAGAGTTATCACGCTGGCCCCCTACTTATTTTTGTTACAGTGAAGTTTACAATAATGCTTGGATATGTATAGTCTTCATTGGGACATTTAATGGAAGCTCAGGAAAATATTTGGTTTAAATTATTCTATTTGCTTGTGTAAAATCCTATTTACCAGTGTAAAATAACTGTAACAATTTTAAAAATAAATTATGTTATATTACTGGATCTAGAATGCATTATTTAGATATCATTCATTTGATGCAGGAGAATATCATGAGTCTGCTGGCTTAGTATTTACATGAGTGCCACAGGCACGAGCATAAATATGGCCAATCAGATGAGTGATATTCAGTTGTATCCAGTGAATAATACATTTATTATGTACTGCCCATATGTGAATACCATAGCAACAAGTTTCTTGTGCAGTAAACACTTGTATAACTTGGGGGGAGTCATTTCTTGAGATTGTAGGTGGCAGATATTAGTCCTGCATGGGGCGTGTGAAAACAAGCACACTGTTTAGTCTACACACTGAATGAATTCCTATATTCTTATCATGCTATGTGCCCATGAATATCTGTTCAAACTATCTTGCCAATAAATCAGTCTTGATATCCATTTTATAACCCACTATAATCAGACTCATTACTGCAGTTTATTTTTGTTGGCTAGAAAGTTGAGGACTATATATTTTTTAGCCATTTAAAAAATATTTAAAATTGTTTTAACAAAATAAATGGCCTCTTTATAGAAAACTAATGCACAAAAGATACAACATGCATTTACTCCAACTACATAGTAATTTGCAGTCAACATCATATTAATACATTGGCATGTAGCTAATCTGTTCTAATATTTTATATATCATATTACATATTCCATGTTAATAATATTAAAACATGACCCGTGATTCAACTCTTATATCACACTGGTGTTATCTCATGCTGTATTGTGTAAGCTCAGTATCCTTTGATACTTTAGCAGTTATAGTAATTGACCTAGCTACAAACTTTCTGTGTTTTTACAGCAACCTTCCTCTATTGAAATGCCAGGAAAACAATTGTTGTAGCATTAATTGCTAGCCTTTTTTTAAATCATTGATATAATTCAGTTTGGGCTAGTTAGAGTAACACTTTGGTATGCAGATAAGCTGCAGATAACACCAGCTAAAGCTAAGTGGAATACATTTATATTGTCAACAAATAAATTGTATTGATTAGTCAACAAATAAATTGTATTGATTAGTCAGTAATAAAGTCATCAAACAAATTGATTTTTTTTATCTTTTCATCATCTCCCTAGCACACCTGTGTTCATTTAACAATCAAAGTGAGTGGTCTTGGAGGTGCAAGGTCAAAAAATAACTCCCTTTTAAAATTCTGCATATTCCTCATTGAAATAACAAGACTTAATTAGAATAATCAAAATTATCACCTGTGTACTTAAATAACAAACTAGAAAACTGGGTGTGTAATTTTGAACCAAAACCAAAACGATATCTAAAATACCAATATTTTTTATTTTTGTGACTTATTTAGAAACTATATTGAAGAAAATTGTATATATCTTTGCATTCTGAAAATATAGACTACATGCCAAATGCATACTTGAGGTTGCCTACTAAATATTAAATCAAGTTGTAGCATAATAGCTAAACAAAACTTTAACATTTTACTCATGTTTTTAATTAATGTGGTCATCTGTAAATGAAAGTTAAAATAATTTTAGAATAGATGAAAATAATTTCGCTAAATTCCATAGCCCAAAATACACCCATCACATAGGTCGACTTTACTGCCTGAATCTGATTATACTAAATATTATTGTGACTAATTAATTGACAAGATAATTTGAATAGATACTCATGAGGATATAGCATGATAAGAATGCAGGGATTCATTCAGCATGTAGTGTTTGTTAGATTTCACACACCCAATAAGTGACTAATATCTGCTCCACCTATCTGAACTACCTAATTCATTTTAATGAGGAAAGTCAATTCAGAATGATGAACTAAATAAGGTTGTAGCTTAATCGTATAATACAGTCATCAAGCACTTAATCTAATATGATTTTACTCTAGCTAAATATATATATAATTAATACTTAATACATGAGTCAGAGTGTGATGTGGTGAAATATTTCACTGAGCAGGCTAATTTATTTTCAGAGCCAGAGGCCTGAGGAGAGTGAAATATCTACCCATATCACTCTGAAAATAAAGCCTGAGAGTGAAATATCTGGCCATATCACTCTGCCAGAGTGTAATGAGTGGTTTATTCCATACTAGATATCTCTTACTGGTAACTCACCCTTATCAAGTTGGTTGTAGGAGCTACCCATTTAGGGGCTACCCACACTCCCAGCAGATATTTTAGCAGCTGCTGTAACTACAAGGGTAATGAGCTTGCCAAGGATACAGTGTGAAATAACAACCTTGAAAATCATTGTGAAGATATCTAGGGTGGAATATATATATATATAATATTCACAATGTTATTTTTAGATACATGGCCCTGAAATAACTCACTTTAGCTCTTGGTGTTATTTCACTTGCTGCAAGCTCATTATCCTGGTAATTATAGAAACACAGCCTAAGTTCAATAGTTTTCTAGGTTTTTACAATTAAGTTCCTCTAGTGTAGCCTACCCATAACCAGTTAGAGCAGCAGTTAAGGTCCTAGTACAAACTATAAGGCAGTGAAGGTATCTAGGATAGAATTAACCACTTGTTACATTTGTCAGAGTGATGGGTAGATATTTCACTCTCAAGCTTTATTTTCACTACCTCTGGCTCATGAAAATAAATTAGCCTGCTCACGTACAAAATGTTTTGCCATATCACACTCAGACTCATGTATACATGATGTATATATTTTTGTAGCAGATATATAAAACACACTCACTTTATTTCAGTGTATAAAAAGTCACAATTGATGGATATCATTAAAATGATTATACGGCATGTACCAAATAGCATTTTTAAAATGAAATAGTTTAATTCTTTATTTTTTATGCTGCAACTGGGCATATTCCTTACTTTCTAAAATTTATCAGCTTCATTTGGGTAACAATAGATGGTAAGTCTGATATGGACCAGTGCTCCCTCTCCTAAAATCATATTCCTCTCCTACCCTCCTGATATATTAATTAATTTTCTTATTTATTGTACCCATAGGTAAGTATTTACTTCATGTTGCAGCTACCTCTGCTGTGTGCAATTCCATCAAATATGACAACAAATGACTGTAGCTATTTCATATATCATTGATTCCCCTTTCTCGCTATTGCACAAGTGGCCTTATCTTTGATGCATCTAAATTCTATATAAGGTGTAGGATGTTAAGCCACAATTTACTCATGTTGGTCATCTTCAATAGAGATCATCACAGACCACACAGACTGCAAGTGGTCATAGCTATAATACTTGTTTAAATAATAATAGATGATGATTGATTGGGTCATCTTTTATGAGTGAATTATTAGTAGAATTAATTAGTATACTGAACTGCGTCCAATAACTGTAGTCCTATAGAAAATGCATTAAACAACCTTTCTCTACCTGGGATATTTCACTATAATAAGCCAGTGAGCAAGACACAAGTTGGTAAAAGTCAGTTGAGATTTGATATGTATTATGATTATGTAGGCATAGCATGGATACACATGTTTACATGAATTTATAATTATGTAATGCAATTTCAATAAAACAATAAAAAAAATAGTGTTCTCTGCAGTATTGAGGTACAGGTGTATTTGTCATCTGTTGTCGTGAGCTCCCCCAATTTTATTTTGCTCCTATCCCTCTGTATACATGTATATTCTACTGAAATGGTAGAGATAAAAAGTGCAGATTTATAATATATATATTATCTGTGTGTATATTATAAGTACACAGTTACATATGTACAACATTTACCTGCTACATAATTATACACATACATAGCTATATATTTACCTAATCATACACATCCAGTAAATAAATAACTAAAAATTACAAACTAATACTACTTGAGTGAAAACATGTATATTTTTTTCACTTCTCTTACGTACCCATAAGGTAGAATTTTCTTCATGGTGGAAGCTAAAGTTGCTGTGACTAAAACACCATAAATATGAATAACCAATGACTGCATTCAGTATATCACATTGATATATCTTTTTGGTTACTGCCTAAGTGTGTGAATTACATTAACCCATTCATTCCTAAATTGTTTGAACGCGCGCGGAAAAATATAATCTTCTACCGCAGAATAGAGCATTACCGTTTTATTTTTTTAACTCGATGCTGGCTGGGAAAACCCTATAGCAACCATACATCACTAAATAGACCAAGAGTTTGGGATTCCCCTCATTTTTTGATTGAGAAAATTGAATAATATTTAGGCCCTTACTAATACTTCAAAAAAAAAAAATTTTTTTCCCAAAAAAATTCCACTTTTCCCATCAATAAAAATAAAATAAAAAATAGAAATAATATTGTTTGATGTATTGTATACCAATATTATATTAGTTCAACAATAAAATATGTTGTTTGTTGTGTTTGGTGCTGA
>WLWI01001623.1_pt1 | contig 19433 bp, 21 predicted proteins | sample 6701501 | NCBI WGS metagenome assembly WLWI01 (sample SAMN12718690, study PRJNA515312) | sponge metagenome | isolation source: marine sponge | host: Mycale hentscheli | place: New Zealand: South Island, Marlborough, Capsize Point | collected 2014-11-01
TGCTTTTCTCTTTGGAGCTGCTTTCTTTACTGCAGTCGTTCTAGATGCTTTTCTCTTTGGAGCTGCTTTGCGTGTTGCTGCTTTTCTCTTTGGAGCTGCTTTGCGTGTTGCTGCTTTTCTCTTTGGAGCTGCTTTGCGTGTTGCTGCTTTTCTCTTTGGAGCTGCTTTTTTTGTAGATGATGAAGTTGATCTACGTTTAGTTGCAGCTTTTCTTTTTATAGCCATTACAGAATCGATATTCTCATTGTTTTTCAGTGGTTAAACTAAAGAAATTTACACAAATTGATTACAATTTATCGAGTAATTTTACTTATTTTTTTCTGTTATTGGATATTTTTTATCCATATTCTCTGAAAATTATTTTGTAAATTACATCTGATCCTTCTTTTACAATTATTTCTGTGCAGTTTGGTGTTTCAACTCAATTTTTTTACAGGTTGTGAATGTAAATTATTTCTCATCTAACACACACTTGTATGTTGTTTTGAAACTGTCGATGATTATTTTTTTTAAAAATTATACGCCGCGTCTTTTAATTATCGTTAACACATCTTCATCAATCAAAACATGGCTTAATCCTACTCGTTGTCCTCCAAATTTTACGCTTTTACCCCATACCAAACCGTATCTGAATTCTCTTTTCAATCTACGATGAAGCTTGTTACAGATATCTTCTACTGAATCCCCTTCTCTGGCCACCAGTGGTTCTTTAAAGTCCGTCTCTTCCCCCTTTGGCCGCATGTAGATTCTGATGAATTTCAGTTTTTCATATATTTTATCCTTGAGTAGTTCTATGTTGATGTCTGAATTTGCAGATACCTCTACAACGTCTGACTTTATTTTTGTCTTCAAATCTTTTAGAAATTCTTTGTCTACCAAATCTATCTTGTTCAATACTGTAATTGCCTTTGAATAGCTAATGTTTCCTGCAATGTGATCTGACAGCTGCTCTGATGTAAGATCTTCTCTGATCACAACTCTGGCACTTACCAATCCATAAAGGTGCAGGATGGCTTTGAGATGCTTTTCGGTAATCTTTGTCAGTTTGACTTGTTGTGCAACTGCAATTCCTCCCATGGATGCTTTTTCAATTGTGATGTTTGGAGGCAACTGATTGAGTCTAATTCCAATATTGCCAAGTTCATTTACTAATACGTCTTCATGAAATGGCTGAAATACGTCTAACATCAGTATTACAAGATCTGCCGTTCTTGCGACTGACAGAATTCTCTTTCCGAGTCCTTTGCCTGAAGATGCGCCTTTGATGATTCCTGGAAGATCCAACACTTGGATTTTTGCACCTCTATGCTCCATCATTCCTGGAACTACTGTAAGTGTGGTAAACTGAAATGCTCCGACGACGGATTTGGCACCTGTCATTTTGTTTAGCAATGTTGATTTTCCAACACTTGGCAATCCTATGAACACTACTGTCGCATCACCACTTCTTCTTACGTCAAATCCGTCTTGCTTCATGCCTGATTTTTTAGCAATATCTGATTCTTGCTCTCTTTTCAGCTTTGCAATCTTTGCCTTTAGCAGACCTATGTGGTGTTCGGTAGCTTTGTTAATCTGAGTTTTTGCCATCTCCTCTTGAATGGCTTTTATCTTTTCAGGAATTCCCACTGCTCTTCACCTATTTCTTCATTCTTTCAAATAAAACCGTATTACTCTGCATTCGCAGCAAATATTATTTGGTTAGAAAATCAGTTTTTGTGAAAAAGAAAACATTTGCAGTTGATATTGATGGCACTATAACTGAAAACGGAGGGGGACGAATTCATCTTGATGCACTTGAAGCGCTAAGACGTTTAACTGACATGGGTCACAACGTGATCTATGTGACTGGTAGATCATCTATTGAGGCGTTCTTGCTTGCCGTTTATGGGGGAACTACAAAAATTGCTGTTGGTGAAAACGGAGGATGCATAAGCTTGGATTCTGACGATCATCAGTTGTTGGGAAGTCTTGAAGATTGCAATAACGCATTACGAGTAATCAAAAATAACATTGACAATGTCGAACAAAAGCACGTATTTCCTAGAATGACTGAAGTTGTCTTGGAGAGGACATTTGATTTAGATCTTGCAAGAAAGATTATACTTGAAAACAACATTGACATCGAATTGTCTGACAGCCAATATGCATACCACATCAATTCTTCTGGCATTGATAAGGGATCTGGATTTGCTAAAATCATGAACAAACTATCAATTACACGCGACGATGTAATTGCCATAGGGGACAGTGCCACTGACGTTCCTTTGTTTAAGGTGGCCAAAACAAGCATTGCCTTGGGTAACGCGTCTGAGAAAGTACGATCTGAGGCCACGATGACCGTATCTGCAGACGCAGGTGATGGTGTTCTTGAGGCATTAGATAAATTAGCACCACAATTATCGGGACTAAGTTAATCAGATTTTAATACTTGATCTGGCTAACCTTGAGCCTTGAATAGATGCATCAGATTATTCCTGGCAGGAATCAAGAGTGAAAAGACCAAAAAGGATTATCTGAAAAATCTTGAACGATTTCGCAAAAGTATGGATATTGACTATGAAAAATTTTTGAAACTGACCCCGAAAAAGATTCAGGTGATTGTCGAGGATTACGTGCTTAATCTGGTAGAAAAAGAGCATCCAAACAGCGTTCCGACATTTTATTATCCAATTCATGCATTTTTAGAAATGAATGATGTCATGATCAATTTCAAAAAGATGCGTCGACTGTTCCCTGCAAAGGTAAAGACATCAGTAGAGAGGGGCTGGACGACTGAGGAAATTCAAGTAATGCTGAAGAGCTGTCCGAACCTTCGAACACGGGCTGCAATTCACTTTGAAAATGCGAGAAATACAGGGCAACCAGAGGCAAAAATCAATCCCATTACATGCTGGGAAACAAGCGATGCATGACATGTGAGCTCTTTGTAAAATGGGAAGGGCTTTGGTGCCCATGCTGCGGGGGACGTCTCAGGGCAAAACCCAGAAATTCAAAATTGAGAAAAAGACTGGTCATGGAGTTGAGGCAATAATGCCCAAGGTCTTTGACATTACTACGACACAATTCTACAAGGTACTGTGCTTCATGAAGGAAAATCCTGAGATGACGTGCAGGGGAATTTCTATTCGGATGGGAATACCAGTACCATCAATTCGCAGAATAATAAGCGAGCTTGATTCGGTAGGAAAGATAGAGAAGAAGATTGTCAACTGTGTCTACAGCATAACTGAGGATCCAGTCACTGAAAACACTGTGGAGAATCCGTAAGCGATGGGTAAGTGCGGGATATGTTTAGCAAGACGGCCTGACAAATGCTATCAACCTGAACACAGAAGGTATGAAAAAAGAAAAGGATTGACGCAATCTTTTCTCAATTGGAAATGAAATGAAGACGGCACTGTTGAAATTGAAATTGGTGCAAGTAATGTTGAAAAAACATGGAAAATATTTCATACGTAGACTTTGATTTGACATTAACACTTTCGAGGAAGGTATGTGGTGTTTACAAGGGCAAACTTTGACATTAAAAGCCGTCTTGCGTGCTCTGTGTGTAAACAAGCAGTTGCTACTCGGATAGTTACAAACACTGTTGTGAATTTCAAAAAGGAACTTTCAGCACATCCTTTTGCATTCTGTATCAATTGTTGGAATGAAACTATGGAGATTGAAGAAGAATGATCACAATCCACCACGCCCTGTCATCCGGAATTAGAATCGTGATACGTGACTCTCATGGAAACATGGTCTATGACTGCATGATTGAGACGGGAGATAAGAAATGAAAATAACTTGGGACAGATGTGATTGTGCAGGCTGTAAGAGTACCCCCACTCGATATGTTTCATTCCCTACCGACTCAGCAATTGGAGAAAAGCATTACAGAATACGGGTCAGAGTATGTGAGGAACATTATGAATCTGAAAAGGCAGCACCTAACTTCAGGTTAGAGAAGACAAGACGTGGAATCAAAAAGCTGCATACCCTTGTGGAGGAACGTAAGTAATGGATCAATTGGAATTTGCTAGTAAACTAATGACTATTATGGATCACAAAATAATGCTTCTGGACACCATACGTAGCACAAATCGTCGATTGAATCAACTTGACGCAGTAATGGAAACTCCACACGGGTATAATATGGGGGCCTATGAAGAAGGGAAAAACTTGCAAGAGGAACAGGACAAGCTGATCAGTGAAATAAATCAAGAGTTGGCCGACTTCTTTTTAGAGTTGTCAAATACAAAACGTGGAGAATGTAATTGATTAGAATTAATTATTATTTATCATCTGGAATCATACCCATGCTTGCCAATACGTGGTCCGTAGCATCAGCAATCAAATCAATTGCCACGTCAAGCAAGTTTTCAGCCATTAATCTTTTAGTGACTTTGTACATATTAAAAGATCACATCATGGGGTGCGAGAGTCTTGACTAAGAATAGGTTAGGTGACAAGAGTAAATGATGAATAAAGAAAATATTATTGCCGTGGCGGTAGTTGTGATAATAATCTTTGCTGCTCTGGTTTTTGCAATCATATCTGTGCCTGAACTAATTCCTGTAGAAAAAGAAACGTGGTATATGATTCCAGGTGAGTGTCCTACAATGGTTCCTGAGTATGCAGAACTTTGTCATATCACCACCAAGTGCGGAATGGGATATTTTACTAAATCCTTGGAAGGACATGACCCCGCAATTTTAAGTGAGGCTTGGAAACTACCAGATGGTCTGGTGGAAATCAACTATGACAGATGTGTAGATGATGATGGATGACATTGGGAGTAAATGGTTAGTATGACAAAAAACAAAGAATGTAAATCTTCAATAAAAAAACAATCATTGAATTTGGATAGAAAATACCTAAAGATTTTCTTTATCATGCTGATTTATGGGGTCACGTCTCTGTTGGTAGTTGTATTGATCTTGCAAAACGTACCTGATTTAGGCAAGTCCACTGCTGAACCGCAGACCAAGTTTTTTAATTTTCTTCTTGGACCTTTGGGTTTTGGAGGCGTGATTATTTTATACATGTCTGTACCGTTTCTTATTCGAACTTTCTGGAAATGTAAAGGCACATTTGCAATCTCATTTATCATTATGTTGATTTTGTGTTGGCCTCTCACTTTGTTTACCCTGTACATACCATGGGGCAAATTTATTGAGGCCGTGGTATGACGACCAAAGAAAACAAACGTTGTTTAGATTGCAATAAGACTGATCATTTTCCTTGAATGTGTTCTGAATATTTGAAACGGGTGCTTAGTAAATGACGAATACCCAATCATCATATCGTTGTTTACATTGTTCAGAATGTACATCATGTAGAAAGAAAGTCAAATTGGATGATCCACTATGTAGTGATTGTAAATTTGATATGGCTCTTGAATCATTTGAATATGAGGTATTTTGGCATTGACAACGGATCATTTAGGATATATTTGTCAGTTCAAGAGTAGGTTTCCACCAGACTACGACAAGTTGATCTGTAATAATTGCGGAAATAGGTTTGAAGATAAATGACTGAAGATTTCGATTGTCCTCATTTGATGGCTGTAAACACTGACTTGCATGTATTGTGGAAGATCACAGTGTGATCTATGTGGGAAAAAACACGAATCTCAACATATTGCAAACAATGACAAAAAACAATCTCCTGAGAATTTGCAATGGGAATGACCTCGTATACCGTTCAAACACAATGTTTATGATAAACTCGTCAAAATCACCCATATCATGCCTACAAAGCCGGGATCTGAGAACCACCATCCCAAGCATAAATGCAAGCATTGCGAGTTTACCTCTATGAAGCACGTTGATCTGGTACTGCACTCCAAGGAAGAGCACGACATAGAACTTTGAGTGAGAATACAATACGCTGTCCTAACTGCGGATATGCAATGCAGAACACATACACAAGATCAAAGAATCATAATGGAAAAGAAACATGGGTTACTACCGGGTCAAAATTTTGTGAGAGGTGCAAGATAGAAAAGCCATCCAAGGAAATCAAAATTATTTGTTGATTGTATACGAAAATTCGTATATGTTTTTGTTGTTTTTTCCAACAAGGTTAAAAGCTAAAAGCTGAAAGTTTTGTATGTAGTGTCGCAATTAACTGAAGTCAAGCCCAGTTTACTAGCATACAATCTAGCTGAAACAATAGCCCTTGAAGAACTAGACGGCGAGAAATCAATCACACTAAAAGAAAATTATATTCGATTAATAGATCCATTACAAATTGACGGAGTACCAAAAGAAAAGATCTCTGCAATGGGAAAACAAATCATCATTGAAAGAAAAAAATTAAAACTCATTGCCAAGGGAATGGACGTTGAGGAAGTAACCGTTGGCAGTTGGTGGAGAGACGTTGCAAGGCAGCAGGGATGTACTGATTCAAAATATGCATCAACAGAGGTGACGGAACCTGCACCTGAAAATACTTCCAGCAAACCTAAGAATCCAAACATTCGATTCATAGATTATCTTAAAAGAACAAAGGAAATCTGCGACAAGGGTATAGACATGTTTTCTGAATCCGAAGAAATTGAGTCAATAATGACCCCGAAAGAATTTGAAATGTTGTGTCATGAATGGGAGTCTGTATTGGACATTGGAAAATCATCATTTGATAAAAAAACAAATGCTCCAATTAACACTCACAACATAGTATTCATTGAAGTCGTAACGTCATCATCAATTAACTATGCTGGCAAGACAATTCAGGAAGCCAAGCTTGTAGAGTATGAAAAACTTGGAAAATTTCTTACCTCAAAGCAGATTGGATACCTTCAGGAAGGCACAGTGCCTAAACTATTGCCATTATTCAAGCCTGATTCACGTGATGCGGCTATCTTTCAGGGCAATTATGGCATTGCATGTGTGTTTTGTAATTCATGGCGGGTAGTAGAAAAATCAACAAACGAGGGAAACTTGCATTGCTATGAATGTGATCGAGGATTCAACGGGAGAACCGTGCCAAAATGTAAGACGTGTCAAATTCTACTATACAAGGAGAATCTGTTGTATATTGTGAAAAAAGGCAAATGTCCAAACGAGAATTGCAAACGTGAGATAGTGCTGCCAAAGGAACTCTCAGACTATGCACAGTCATAGAATTACAAAACTTTTCTTCTCTTAACAAATAATCAAAAACTTTCTTTTGTCTTGACGGACATAATCTATTCCTTTGACTGTGGTTGCAAGATCAATGATGCAGACGCACTGCCAAAAAAGGATTGTGAGTACCACGGTAGAGGGAAATATGTGAAATGAGCTTTATTTTATGATCATAAATAAACCGTGAGATTGTTAGAATGTTGTGAAACATGACTCCAGAATAGTCGTAAGTAGCGACAAATCATATTACAATCATGGCGAGGAGGTTGTGATTCATTTCTGGCTTAACGAGTCGTTTGCATCTCCTCCTATACTTGTGATAATATCCCCACTAAACGAAATAGTCACGCATATGAATATGGGTATGGATTTGAAACGCACAGAAACTATTGTTTTTGCATGTGGTGGCCCAAAAATGACTGTGAATGGAGATTACACGATAAGAGTATGTTGTGGGAATGTATGTTCTGATATCATGTTTGAATATTACAGTCAATATAACAGGAAAAGACACGTCGGGGACATGGTCTGAAACCAAAAATCTTCATCTCTCAATACTTCTCTAGTACTGCAATTCTAAAATTACATCGTGAGTCCGCCACAACCAAAACCTACCCTCGAACAGGTATACCAGTTATTCCACAAAAGCGAGCTTGATTCAAGACAGATGTTTGAACTAATCTATAATGCATATCTCAAATGCTCACAGGAACTTACAAATGAAAAGGCGACAAATGCGCAGCTAATTGAGCAATTATCACAGTTTACAAAGCAAAAGAAAGACGTCACCGTTGCCAAACCCAAGATCATCAAGAAAACCAAAGGTTAGAAATGATTGATAGGCACAGGGATATTCTTTCCAAGCATTATCACGGCTGGAGGAGGCAATGACGACTTGACTAACGTATTGCTACGGGCATCCTTTAATAATCGCCTCAAAAGTGACGAGAGGTCTCTTTCTGCAGTAGGTGACCTAGCAACCCTGACGGCGGGTACCGGCAAGGATCTGTATCTGACGGCAGCCAAGGTGGTGTTTTACTCAAATGATACGACCTTATCCTGAGCCTTGGCAGACGAGGTTGTCTTGAAGGCCGATGGTGCAATAGTGGAAACCTCAAAACACACGTATGAAGCCCCATCATCTAGTGGCAACCCTGGCGTGTTCACATATGACTATGAATTCAAAAACATCGCACAGAAAGCTGTCGGGACAGGGGCAATTCTAAAGCTTGAAGTCATTGCATTGGGGTCACAAACCGACATAGAGGGATTCATTCAGGCCATTGAGGTTCCAACCGGTGAGAATCCAAGTACGTATACTGGCAGTTAGATCCTGCACTTTTCACAAACTGCTTCAGGATTATTCTCGTTGGTAATGATCTCAACGCCTGAACAGTACCATTTGTTACACAAACCTTTCATGAGGATTATCATCAAATTAAAATTTATTTATCTTATTCCCTAATTAGTTTGGATATGATGTGTATATTGACTAAAGAAAAACTATATTAATTATCATATTATAATAATTAGTAATGAAATCAAAAACCACAATTTTGATGACACTGGCAGTAATGGCAGTGGCGACAACAATTGGAATGCAGCCTGCGTTTGCAGAACAAGTGACTGATTACCACATTCTCTATGATGACTGTGGTGACGGCAACGGTATACAGACAAAGGTGAGCAACAATGGGCCTGGCAACACGTTGACCATATCAGTTGACCATGCAGGTACAATCAATTGGCAATGCAGTGGAGAGCCGAACAAATCATGGTCTGATGCAGACGTCTACATCAGTCAAGGTGGCGACTCATGCCTTATTGACTTTGACCAAAGCAATGAATCTGCAACCTGCAGCAGCGTCGACATTAATCCTGGAGAATACTTTTACATGCAGGTGGATGTAAAGTACGGTTCTGGATCCAGTGCAGTATATGGCGAATGGTCCGGATGGCATCAGATGTGATGACCCACACCCTTTTTTTATTTTTTAACGTTGTATGCTGGAAATCGTCTGCACGTATGGCACAAAGATCTGGAATCAGAAATTAATGTGAAAATGTCCCATCAAAAGTCAATTTGAAATTATACGTTGAAAATTGGTTCGATACTGGTCAACAGTTTTTCAACCCGACTAATTTTCACAATAACCTGATCCTATTATGCAAAAATGAGCAATTCTTTGCAAGTACTGTACCATGATCATTACCTGCATCCTATGCAAGAAACACCTTCCGTTTGAGAAATGCAGGATCAGGAATGCCCATGGGCATCACAGGAAATGCATGTGGCTCATCTGGTACAATTAGATAATTTCTTCTGATTTGGATTTGTTGTTTGATTATTTGGATAACTGAAAGATTTATCATATTATAAATTGCATTTTCAATAAAACATGAGATCTATCTATTTTTATCTTTCAAGTTGGGCAGTTCGTATCAGCATTCTTAGTGCCTTTTCCCTTATCCTTGTAGCTGCCGTGTATCTGAATAGCGAGGGTAATGAGGAATGGATTGTGGAATTGGAACCTCATCTTGATCTAAAAAATGACATGAAATTACGGTCTCAGATGAGTAGTGATAATATAGAGCAGCTAAAAATTATTCAAATCATACCTTTGGATGATTACGTGCGAGACTTTCATCCTGAAAGATATGATCAATTAGAGGAGGCAGATCTTTTTGAAAATAGATATGTTTACTTTGTTATTAACACGCCTGGTTTTTCTGATGAGGAAATAATACAGACGATGATGAAATTCAACGGTATCAAGCATGTAGAAAGACCATATTGGTGGATTTCAGACAAAGATTGATCACTGATACTTTTCATTTCTTTGTAGTATGTGATTTATTTTACAATAACCACCTGCTTTATGCCCAGACTGTCTTACTCTAGGATCTGATGATCTGCAATATGCTAGGCTGTGACACTGAGGCCTACACCAAGGTAATGTTCTACTATGCTCAAGAGGGCATTCGACACAAGCCGTTTGCCAGATGCATCATGCGATTCTGCATAAATCACTCAAAGGAGATCTCACAAGATGACTGCACGATAAGTGTTAAGGTGCTGCATTGAGAAGAATCAACGTGGACATCAAGGACAAGTAATATCTGGATTTCCTGTCCGTATGCATTGAGGACAATCTCACAGTTGAAGACAAGCTAAAGGCGATTATCTGATACCATGTGATTATTTACAAGAACAGCAAGAAGATGACTAATCAAAAGTTGTTTTGACGGTTAAATTGGCTCTCTGACTGTTACTTAGCCCCTAAAATCATTCCTCTAAGATAAATTAGCACCGATTCTATCTGAGGTGTAGCATGACGTTCAAATCAATTCTTGATGAAATCGAAAACAATCTCAACAAAATCATGCATGATCTTTCAATCTCTGACGTGTCTTTTTCTGTAGAGCCTGCAAAACCAGGATTTGGTGATGTCAGTTCAAACATTTCGTTTTTGCTTGCAAAGCAACTCAAAAAGAGTCCTCAACAAATAGCTGAAATGCTGTCTGAAAAATATTCTGATTGCTCAAGCATGCTTGTCATGAAATCTGAGGCTCATCCGTCTGGTTACCTGAACTTTTTTGCAGACTGGAAAAAACTGTCTCAGCTGATTCTCTCTGAATCTTATCTTGACACGTTTGGATACGTTGATCTTGGCAATGGCTCTGCTATTGTTGTCGAACATACCAGCGTGAATCCCAATAAGGCCCTTCACATTGGACACATCAGAAATATAATTATCGGTGACACCGTATCTAGAATTTTAAAAAAGGCAAACTACAAAGTCAACGTACTAAATTATATTGATGATTCTGGGCTTCAAGTCGCTGACATTGTGGTCGGGTTCAAACATTTTGGCCATGATCAGGAACCTCCCGACGGGAAAAAGTTTGATCATTATTGCGGTGACGACGTTTATGTAAAGACCACCGAAAAGTATGATGCCGACGCGAGTCTTCAGAACATTAGAAAAAACGTTCTGAAGGAACTTGAGGATGGCAATTCTGAAACTGCAAAGTTTGCAGACAAAATAACCAGACGTGTACTGGAGGGTCAGCTTGAAACCTGTTGGAATTTGGACGTTTTTTACGACTGTCTTAACTTTGAATCCCACATAATTCGCTCTGGACTGTGGAGTAAAATATTTGAAAACCTCAAAGAGACTGGTTTGTTTGAATTTGAAGATGAGGGCAAGAATGCAGGATGCTGGGTCATTCGGGGTGAAGGCAAAGAAGATGACAAGGTGATTGTAAGAAGTAATGGGACTGCAACGTATATTGCCAAAGACATTCCGTATGCCGCTTGGAAGCTGGGACTGTTGGAGGATCCATTTCATTATGAAAGATATGCCAAAGAACAATCTACATCTAGGACTTTATGGCAAACCACTTTGGATTCAAACTGCTCCACATCCAAGAATTTCACCGGGGAAAAAGTGGTCACCGTGATTGATTCCAGACAGGCCCGACTGCAAAAAATTATCACCTCCCTGATGGGTCGTTTCAAATCTGTTGATGACGCATATGTCCATCTTGGCTATGAGTCTGTCACATTAAGCTCAGAAACTGCAAAAACACTGGGTCTTGACACTGATGGAAAACAGGCTCAGATGTCTGGCCGTAAGGGACTGTATGTCAGTGCAGACTCTGTATATGAAATGCTAAAGGAAAAGACGATTGAAGAAACCCTGAAACGTCATCCTGAAATGGACGTTGCTGAAATTGAAAAAATTGCTCATTATGTCTCCGTTGGCACTTTGAGATATGAGATGATAAAGCAGGATTTGGATAAAATCATAACCTTTGATTTGACCAAGTCCCTTAGTTTGGAGGGTGATACGGCCCCGTATATCCAATATTCTTATGCGAGGGCTTCTAGAATCTTGGAAAAATCTGATAGGGTGCCTTCGATTGACGTTGACTTTTCTTTGTTGAGTGGCAAGCCTGAATTGAACTTGATCAAAAATATTGGTCTTTTTAATCTGCAAGTGCGTGATGCTGCAAACAATTTGTCCCCCAAAGTCATTGCAAGATACTGCCATGATCTAGCTGTATCTTTCAATTCGTTTTATGAAAAATCAAAGGTTTTGGGTTTGGGTGATGCAGATTTGGAAAACTCTCGTCTATGTCTGGTTAATTCCTTTAAGATAATTTTGGAAAAAGCGTTAGATCTGCTTGGAATCAAGACTCCTGATAGGATGTAATGTCCTAGAGGAACAACAGTGTTATCCCTCTAGGTTAGTTGGCGTGCAAACCAATTTATGATTACCGTTCTACTTTTAGCCAACAAATAGCTTTCTACTGCATAGATGTCAGAATTAACCGATAAAATTACAATTCATGAGTCAAATCTAGCCAAGGCTACAAAGAGAGAATACAGTTATCGTTTAGGTCAGTTCTATGCCTTTGCACCCGTCAAGAATGATGACGAACTGATTGACTGTCCTACAGATGAACTCCAAAGCATATTGCTCAACTATATGCGATATCTGAACAAGCGAGTCAATTCAGATGATCTTTCAGCTAACACGGTACCCAAGATGTTTCGTGGAATCCGATGGGTTCTAAATTCAGACTATCGTGAAAACGATATCAAATGGAAACCACTTGAGGCATTATTTCCAAAATCAGTAAAGCGTTCTGGATACAAGGCTTGGTCGACTATGCAGATTGGAGTGATGCTTGAGAATACAAGTGATATCCGAAACAAGGCCATTATTCATTTCCAGGCATCTACTGGCGGACGTGTAGGAGTACATGATCATCCATTACTGATGAAACACCTGACAATGATGGAATGGCATGGGCATGCATGTTATGCCGTAATTCTGTATGCCGATTCTGATGAATCAGTTGATGAAAAGGATCTTCGTGACAAGCAAGATGACGTACAAAGCGGTGATTCCTACTGGTCTTTTCTGACACCGGAAGCAACGGATTATCTTGACAAATATTTTCAATACAGAAGAAACCATGATGAGGATCTTACTGGCGACTCTCCAATCTTCAAGGCAGACCCGATAAGGAAAAAATCAAAGGATGTGACACAGCTTAATGACAAGGGAGTCAATCAAGTAATTCAGCGTGTTGTCTGTCACGTACCCGAATTGAAACGAATCAAGAAGGGCAGACGCTATGACATTCAGATTAATCATGGGTTTAGAAAAAGAACAAACACGATTTTGAAATTGGAATCTGAAATTAATTCAAACATTGCTGAAAAGATTCTTGGACACAAGAACGGGCTGGATGGGGTCTATCTTGCACCTACCAGACAGCAATGCTTCAAGGAATTCATAAAGGGAATTGCACAGTTAACCGTTGATGGAACCGCTCGCAAGCAGGTCGAGCTTGAATCTGCGAATGCAGAGAAGACGGAGCTGCAAAAGAAAGTAAAAGAGATTGATGAAATGAATCGTAAGCAGGCCAACGAGAACGAGCGTCGTGACCATGCGCTTGAGTACTTGATGAACAAAGAAAAAGAGCGGGAAAACTCTAAGAAATAACTAATCTTTGTTTCCTAACAATTTTGTTGTATCTTTAATTCTCTTGAAGAATTTCTCATCAAAGTTTTTCTCATAATTCTTTATCGCATCATCACTAACAGGTTCTTGCCGAAGTTTCTTTTGCTCAATCATCTTGAGGAACATTTCTCGCGTGTATTCTTTTGCTTTCTTCTCTGATTTTGTGGTGTTTAGTTTCTCAATTAGACTGTCTATTTTGGTTTGAACATTGATTTCATTTTTGATTTTGTCAACTTCTGCTATTTCCTTCTCCCTAAGTTTCTGGTCACAGTAGCATAGCCATCTCAATTCAACATCTGTGAAGATATCAATGGTCTTGAACAGTTCTAACGTGTATATCCTGACAAAGTATAGATCATTGTTCTCAATCGAATTCAAATCATCCATGAAATGCATTGCTAATGATCGTTCACCCAAGCCATAGTATGCTGCCAATACTTCATTTGCAGGTGGCGTAGTAGCCTCGAGAATACTGTCTATGTTTTCCCAAGTCAAAATTTTGTCATATTTGTCAAACGCATTATTTTTGGGATAAAACTCCTCTATGACACGTGACACTTTCTTTTGCTCATTTCTAGATTCATGTGCCATGTCATCAGAAAAGACTATGGATAGATTGAAGTAATATCTAGTCAATATCTTTAGAAAATTAACAGTGATATGCTGTGAAGAAACTCCTTTGAGAGAATGCAAATTTATTGTTTTTTGCGGACTGTCAGCCATCTTGAATATGTCATCTAGCAGTGACGATTGGCACAGCGTGGAACGTGGATAATCATGACGTAGAATTTGCAATGACTTGAAGACCAATGGCTGAATTGCTGTAAAATATTCCTGGTCAAGTTCCATAGTTTGGTTTTGTGTGTATTCTGATATCTTTGCAGATAGAAACAAGGGTAGATTTTTTAGCAGATCATACCTAGCTGATAATGAAAACTGTTCTGATGTTTGACTTCCTGTACCGAGTGATGCATTTGATTCCATGATGTGTATTGACTGGGTAAAATGTTCATGTCTGCGAAACCACCAACCCATTTCTTCTAGTTCAATGTTACGACATTCTGCCATTCGTTCTGGTGTCCAGATTACATCTCCGACATCAGAGCCGCCGATGAAATCCAGCAGCTTGTCTAGCTTCTCCAGCTTGTGTTTGAAGATTGTAAGGTTACGTGAATTCTCAGTAGGGTAAATTTTCTTGTATCTGTTGTCTCCCTTTTCCTCAAATACACCCTCAAACTTTCCATCATTGAGATATGCGTAGAATGTTTTTTTGAAGCAGATTTTTTCCCTTTGTAAAATTTCAATTAATTTACTTTTGAAGATACCCGTATCCTCATAGTCCAGTAATATCCTGCGAACCCCTGAAATGATCTTATCCTTCTTTTCCAATGTGTTTCCTCATGTGTATACTAGATATGATCCTTTAATAAGGATTTATTACGATTATTATCATTGAAACGAATACTTAGTATCTCATTTGAACCGACAATCACAAATGAGATTGACCGCAGGCGTGGTCGAGTGTCAAGATCAGCGTATCTTGAGAATTTCTTTGCTAGACACATTCAGGGAAAGTGTCAGTGATGCCCGGTATGCAATTACCTTGCTGTGAAAATGAATCAGAGTTTGTAATTGATTATGACGTCGGTGCTGCTACCACGACCTATTTGGTATGCTCTGAATGCTTGGAGAAACCCTGTTTTGCTTCTGATATTAAAAATAAAAAAGAGATTCAGCCAGCGACCAAACTTTCTGAATTTCAGACAAATCCCAGACAGAGGGTAAGATCGGTATGATCTATCTTAGCACCCTGGACTATGTGGAATCTACTAACGTTTCTGATAATTTCATGAGAGTTGTATCTGCTTGACACGTTCAATCAACGTTCCTGATGAATTCATTTTTGCATTCTGCAAAGAATGTGAAGGGGGAATTTTATGCGGTGAGCTTGGTAGTGACAGAGTAATTTGTCTTAGCTGCAAAAAGGTATTTGGTGTTCACAGGTTGGGGCTTGAGGCATTTCTTTAGGTGTATATGATGGACATAAAAAAAATATTCTCCTGTAACAAATGTACGTTTAAGGTTGAACTAAAACCTGAACACAAAATTACAATTCAACAATCACATCAGAAAGCCTGGAAGAAAGACAGGACGCATGTGTTGGGAGAGGTACTTTGATTACAACTGAAAATAAAATCGTAAAGAAATTTGTTGAAGAGTATGTGTTCAATGTAATTCCTGTCAGGTCAGACAAGAAGGCCATTGCCGATAAAGAATACACAAGATGGTTTATTGAATTGTGGCTTGAACCTATTGCAAATGGACAGAATATTGGAGTTGTACTTGGTAAAATATCTCAAAATTTAATTTGTTTTGATATTGATGCCCACGAGCTTTATGAATTTCTAAAACATTACGAAGGACAGACGTTCATCGTAAAGTCAGGTAAGAAAGGATATCATGTCTATTTCAGACTCTATGACATTCCACTTCTTTACAGCGGTGCCAAAATCATCAAGGATGGAAAGACCATAGAATTATTCCTAAAAAACCGATTCATGGTGTTGCCGCCTTCGTTTATTGTGGGTTACAGTGAACAGGCCTATGAAATAATCTCTGACGTGCCTGTAAAACAACTTTCAAGGACAGAATTTGATGGAATTCTCAAGATGTTTCTTGATAATAAATTCAAGATTGAAAAGACAAAAGTAACTGATTCATCTACTGGTAAATCCAAAGCCCGTAAATCTACAAATGATCTAGAGACTGAAGATTGGGCAGTTGGTATCAGATATGATAACGGTAGAGATCTGGCCCTTAGACAGTTTCATTCTGGATGGGAATATGAAAAAATAGAACAATATGCTATAAACAAAAACTCCAGTTTGACTGCCCCTGCAGACAATGATCATGTAATTGAATGGGTGCAAGCTGGGCAGAGAATCTACAAAGGCAATTTGGAATCCGATAACGGGTTCTTCAAATCTACCGAAGATTTTCTAAATGGCAATCAAGATGATATACCAAAACCAGATGCTGTTATTTTTGAAAAGGCAATGAAACTTGCTGAAACATGTGACAAGAAAGAAGCCTTGAAAGAACTGGTTGAGTTTAACAAAACCCTTGATGCACCGTACAACAACATAAAGCTTGAAAAATTTCTAGCTGTTGCAATCAAGCAAATCAAGGATAAGATCAACAAGCGGTTTGCACCAAAAAAAGAAAAGGGTACAGAGCGACAGATGAGGGCTTTTCAAGTTGGTAGAGAAGTGATTCAAGAACAGGTTAGAAATGAAAACGATACAGAACAGGTCGTGGTCAAGGTTTTTAGAAATGATAGACCCATCTGGACTGATTTAAAATCGCCGTCATTTGAACAAATTCTTCGAGTAAAGATTCAAAATGATTTTGGCGCAATACATGGTGATTCTATTTATCGTGATGCCATCAAGAACCTTCATGCGCAAGTACTGCTTGGAGACATTGAAACCAAAAAAATCTACAAAGTATGTGCGATGGAAGAGGGCATTCTTTACTATAACACAAATGATGAACAGGGTACCATCTACAAGGTATCCAAGGATGAAATAACCAAGATTCATGATGATGAATCGCAGCCAATATTTCTAAAAAAGCAGAACATTCAGGCTCAAATTAACAGAGATGTTCAGTTTGACGGGCCATTTACGATAAAGGATTTTTCAAAACTGTGCAGAATTCAAGAGCATGACAGAATGATCTTTGAGTCCCATGTCATCTGTGAGTTTTTGAAGAACATTCCAGTACCAATAATGATACCTCATGGTGAACAAGGTTCAGCCAAGACCTCAATATCAAATGGTGTCAAATATCTGGTGGATCCTGAAATTGAAAACTCTTTGTCAATGCCTGAAGACGTTGATGATATCGCGGTTACAATGTCAAAACGAGAGATTTCAAGCTTTGACAACATTGATCAAATCAAAAAGATTGTCTCTGACTTTCTTTGCAGGACAGTTACGGGAACTCAGCATCCTAAACGTAAACTTTACACTGATGGCGAGGAGTTTAATCTAATTTTAAAAGAGAAAATTATTCTAAATGGGATTACGCCTTCACTTGATCAGCCTGACCTGGTTGAACGTTCAATCTTTTATGAATTATTAAAGATTGAAAAAACCGAAAGAATGACTGATGCAGAGGTTTCTGAAAAACTGGACGCGATGAGACCTTCTGTCGTGGGCTTTGCACTGCAGACAATTCAGAAAGCCATGTTGATATTTGATGACGTGAATGAAGAAATTAAAAAACAGTTACCAAGAATGGCATCCTTTGCAGTGTGGGGTGAGGCGATATCGAGGGTGCTGGGTAATGAAGACAACAAGTTTCTTGATGCTTATTGTGACAAGCTTGAAATGTCAAATCTTAATCTGTCAGAGGAATATCTGATAATAACACCGATTCTTAATCACATGCAAACCAAACTAACTCAAGATGTTACGATGACGGTGTCCCAACTTTACGAGATTGTTGCACCGCAAAACGACTATGGTAAAAGAAATTCAGAGATGCCACAGGATGTAAGATTATTTGGAAAACAGCTCAAACAGATTGCTCCTGTAATGAGGGCCATGAACTATGATATTGAGGTTTCCACATACAACAAAAACGATGGTGTATTTGTGAGAGGTAACAAGATAGTGAAGATTGTAAATGTGTGTGAATAGCGATTTTGGGTGATCCCTTTGGATGTACTGTAGACAGAGAGTATTTTTGCAACTGTAGATGTTTATGCTGATTTTTATCCTAAACATATACTACAAAACAAAGAACAGATTTTTCTTGACATCTTTCTTCTAGTGCGGTAATTAAAGATGAAGCATACAAACGGAGAGAATATCTGCATTACTAAATAAGAAATTCAATCAGATGACTGGTGAGTAATCAAAAGAGAAGAAAGAAGATGAAGATCTAAACGTAGATGTGATCAAATTAGCCTTAAAATGTTAAATAAAATCCCACCAAATCAAGTTATGAGTCTAGTTCCTCAGCAACTCTCATCTAAACAACTCAGTGTTGCAATGCTTACAGTTGCATTGATTGGCGGTGCATCCCTGTCTATTTCTCCTTTTGTAGAATTTTCTAATAATTATGAACCGTATTTTGAAGAAGTTACGCCAGAACAAGTGGCTACAGTAGATAATCTTGTGATAAAAACAGAAACCGAAGTAAGGGGTGAGAATGTATCCGGTATGGTCAAAGGTGGGCGGGATGGCATTTTGATTGAAGAAGGTACACGAAGACTGACAAATGCACCAAATATTGATTCACCTAATAATATTGGTAAAGTTAATCCCACTACTGGAAGTTCTAATTCCGTTCCTAATGTGGGATCTGGTTCTACACCACAAAGTACAAATCCAGTAAATCCAATCGCACAACCGTCAGGTGGAGTGGTTGGCGGAGTTATTCCAAACGACACTTCATTTGAGATTCCAAAATTTGAACATGTTGATTCTAACTTATTGGATCTTCAAACAGCAGCAATAGAACAAGGAATAATAGGTTTACCTGAAATTCAGATTGAATCCAAAACTCTGACAAAAAAATCATGTGACATTCCGAGTCAATATGAACATGACATGGAGTATGATTTCAGTGGATGTGATTTCAGCAATTATGATTTAAGCCATGAAAAACTGGAAGGTAATTTTGAATCAGCTAATTTCTCAAACGCTATTTTACAAAATGCGGATTTGGAAGGTAATTTTGAATCAGCTAATTTCTCAAACGCTATTTT
>WLWI01001625.1_pt1 | contig 19416 bp, 19 predicted proteins | sample 6701501 | NCBI WGS metagenome assembly WLWI01 (sample SAMN12718690, study PRJNA515312) | sponge metagenome | isolation source: marine sponge | host: Mycale hentscheli | place: New Zealand: South Island, Marlborough, Capsize Point | collected 2014-11-01
CAAACTGAGAAAAATTGATCGGTTTGTTATGAATGTGTAAAAGCATACGGCTGCGGATAAATATATTTTTGCTGACTGTGGCCTTGCTGTTCAGACGAACAAGGATTTGATGAAAATCCGGGTTCAGCCTCAAGGGAGGGAGGGATTCCTCGCGTGCATTGTTGTAATCTGGTCATTTTCACTCCTTTCAAAGATTGAATTCTCATGACATTAATATATTTTATAATCTATACCAAGTTGAAAAATCGAAATTTGTTCGAAATAGGAGAAATAATGGGATATAAGGTTAAGTTACAGAAAGTAAGTCGCCCGACAAATAACACCTTCTTTGTCACTGTGCCGGTAGTTCTTGTTGATGCAATGGAATTGGTGAAAGGTGAAGAATTTGAATGGTTGCTGGAAGATAAAAATACGCTAGTCCTTCGGAGGAAAAAACTAATGGGAAAACGGAAATTACGGTAGTAATTTTAATAGATAAAATTGGCAGAAGGACTTCGCCCACGATTTTCATTTATACTGGATGCGCATTTATTCAAACTTGATCCAATTCGTACCCGAAGGACTTACGCCGAGCTTATCTAGTTAATTTTTCATTTGCACGGCTAAGTCGGTCTGCAAGGGCTGAAATGGTTTTTCCCATCTAGGGGGGCAAGGTCTCCAAGTTATGAGTGAACATATCGCGAGTAAGTACCAGCACTTCAGCATCACTGGTTGCCACAGCGCTGACCGTTCTCGGTGAATTGGTAATCAGCGCCATTTCTCCGACGATATCTCCTTCTGATAAGTGTCCCAATGTTACACGTTTTTTGCCTTTTCCTTTAAATACCTCTACGTCGCCGCTTTGGATTATATAACAATTATTACCGATCTCTCTCTCTTTAAGAAGGAACTCCCCGTTTTTGAATGTTTGATTATTGATGGTCATTTTCCCTCTTAATAAATCGTCGATCTCATCAGTCATTTCTTTTACATTCTGATATCGATCTAGCTTGTCAAACGCCATTGCTTTCTTAATGATCCGGCACAGATCTTTAGTCAATTGGTGATTTTTAAATAATAATTCTTCTGGAGGCACGAATTCTCGCTTCTGAGCTTTATACAAAATCTTATTAACATCAGCGCCTGTATATGGAGGTTCAAGGGTCAACATATGGTAAAGGGTAGCCCCCAAAAGGAAAATATCACTATACTGGTCGATACTGACAGTATCCCCTATTGCTTGTTCCGGGGGCATATAGGCCGGCGTCCCTTTAACAACGCCAAATCGAGTCGTTGTAGGGGAATGTTTATCAATTAATTTTGATTTAATTGGCTTAATTGAGGACGTTGATTTTCTATTGGGGCGATTTGTTTTTGCTAAACCCCAATCCATCAACAATACTTCTCCAAAATGTCCTACCATAATATTTGCAGGTTTGATGTCTCTGTGGATGATATTTTTTGAATGTGAATATGAAACTGCATCACATACTTTTCGAAAAATGTTAAGCAGAATAAAAACATCGTAATTATCCTTATACTCGCGATCCTCTTTTTCCAATTTTTGGATAATTTCAAGCAATGATTCTCCCTTAATGAAGTTCATTGTAAAATAAATTCCGTAACCGGGCAAAAAACCGAGATCATGAACGGGGATAATATTAGGGTGTTCTAACTGACCGGTGATTCTCGCTTCTTTTATGAAGCTTTTAATTAGGGAACTATTTCCCTTATGTTTTGGAAGAATTACCTTTAGAATGGAATGGCGCTGAAGATCTTTATCATAAACATAGAGAATATTGCCCATCCCACCAGACGATATTTTTTTCTTCACCCGGAATTTATCTTCATTCCAGACGATATTTTTTTCTTCACCCGGAATTTATCTTCATTTGGCTGTCGGGCTAGGGCTGCTTTGAATACCTGTTCTTCTTTACTGGTCAGAACTTGTTTCAGTAAATCATTTGAAGTAAGCCGTTTAGTACGCGATCGACCCTTGATGATAATACTCATTAACGAACGTTTTTTCAGCACTTTAGATGGGTAAACAATCAACGACGAACTGACGTCGCCAATGGTCGAATCCAGGTGGGGATTTTTCTTATTTTTAGTTTCTTTTTTGTCCGGCATGATGGATTGCCTTTGAAAGTTCATTGACCTTTTCAACTAATATCTCATCATAGTTTCCCATATTATCACTAACGGCATTTATAATGGCGCTGCCGACGACAATACCATCCACTGTGTCTATGACGGTTTCTATTTGTGACGCCTTGGAAATGCCAAATCCCAATGCGATTGGTAAATCTGTCCGCGATTTAATCTGTTTGGTATGCTCAATGACAGTGTGCGCTATACTTTCCCGTTCACCCGTTACACCTCGGATCGATATTTGATAAACAAATCCGGTTGCGGATTTCAGTATTTGTTCCATTCTGGCTGACGTTGTGGCCGGGGAAACTAACTGAATAATATGCAGTCCGCACGAATCTGTAACGGGACGGATTTCTGATTGTTCTTCAAATGGCAAATCAACGATTAACAGGGCATCGCCTCCGCATTCTTTGACATGGGTTGCAAATGTATTGACTCCCATATTATATACCGGATTTAAGTAACCAAAAACAACAACAGGCGTGGTGGTGTTGCCTTTCCTGAATTTTCTAAGGATTTTGAAATAGTCATCACGTTTAAACCCACGATTCAGAGCAAGTTGAGATGATCTCTGAATTGCTGGTCCATCGGCAGTTGGATCTGAAAAAGGATAACCTAACTCGATAACATCAACGCCATTCTCAACCAAGGTATTCATGAGTTTCAAGGTGTTGTTAACTGAAGGAAATCCAGCTGTTAAATAGGCGATGAAGACTTTAGATTTTTCGCTAAATGTTTGTTTGATTCTATCCATAATGCATCTACTTTTTACTCATGTATTGATTAACAGACTGCATATCTTTATCCCCTCGACCGCTCAGATTAACAATAATGATATGATCTCTGAGCAATGACGGCGCCATTTTCATGGTATAGGCGATTGCATGGCTTGATTCAAGCGCTGGAATAATTCCCTGAAACTGTGTTAATTCCATAAAGGCATCCACGGCTTCGTCATCTGTTATGGCTGCATATTGAACTCTATTTTCGTCATGCAGCCAGGAATGTTCCGGGCCAACTCCCGGATAGTCCAAGCCGGCGCTTATTGAATGCGCATTGCAAATTTGCCCCTCTTCGGTTTGGAGTAAATAGGTTTTACTGCCGTGTAAAATCCCAACTTTTCCACCGGTTATGCTCGCAGCGTGTTGATTGCTATTTAAACCTAAACCTGCGGCTTCAACGCCAATCAGTTTAACTGATTTTATTGGGATAAACGGTGTAAAAATGCCAATCGCGTTACTGCCTCCACCAACGCAGGCAACGACAGAATCAGGAAGTCGATTCTCTTTTTGTAGAATTTGCTGTTTTGTTTCCTCTCCAATAATCTTCTGAAATTCTCTGACCATCATTGGATATGGATGCGGCCCGGCAGCTGAACCAATAACATAAAAAGTTTCTTGAGATGTGGCAATCCACTCCCGCATCGCTTCATTCATTGCATCTTTTAATGTTTTGGTGCCGCTATGAACAGGAACGATTTTTGCGCCCAGCATATGCATGCGTTTAACATTTTCTTCCTGACGTTTCATATCTTCTTCACCCATAAAAACGTCGCAAGTAAATCCAAAAATCGCAGCTGCTGTCGCTGTCGCAACACCATGCTGCCCAGCGCCAGTCTCTGCTATAAGACGTGTCTTGTTCATACGTCGGGCGAGCAATGCCTGACCCATGGTATTATTAATCTTATGTGCACCTGTATGATTCAGGTCTTCACGTTTCAGGTAGATTTTAGCGCCTGCCAGACGCTCTGTCAGGCGTTCTGCAAAAAATAGCGGAGATGGTCGGCCAACAAACTCGTGCAAATAAAATGATAATTCCTCGCGAAACGATTTATCATTCCAGGCTATGTTAAAGGCGTTTTCAACCTCAGCCATCGCAGGCATTAACGTTTCTGCTATATACTGACCTCCAAAGGCGCCGAATCGGCCGTTGAATTTACTCGAATTATCTGTGTTCATATTATTAATTTATGGCAATAAAGGATTTTATCGTTTGATCTGGAGCTTCACTTTTAATAAGTGCTTCGCCAATTAGGAACATGCGAATGCCGTTATCCCATAAGATTTTAATTGATTGTTGAGTTTTCAGTCCGGATTCTGCCACGATGAGTGATTTGTCGTCGATATGTTCAGCCAATTCTAATGTTTTGGACTCCGAAGTTTCAAATGTTTTTAAGTTTCTATTATTAATGCCGATGAGATCACATTCAACTTCATTGCTGACATATTTTAATTCATCAAGTGAATGCACTTCCGCAAGTACATCAATATTTAATTGATGTGCAATATCTGCCAACTTTCTCGCTTGTTTTGGGGAAAGGATGGACATGATCAAGAGAATACAGTCAGTTCTTAACAGACAGCTTTCATATATTTGATACTCATCGATAATAAATTCTTTGCGTAAAATGGGTAAGTGAGTATGATTAAAAACATCGACGATATCGTTGTCTTCTGCAAAAAAGAACTCACGGTCTGTCAGTACAGATACCGCAGCTGCTCCACCTTGTTCATATAATTTCACTTGATGGGGCGCCGACAAATCGGGACAAATTTTTCCCAGAGATGGTGAACCTCGCTTAAATTCAGCGATGATGGCTGGATGACTTTCGGCGATTTTTTTTACCGATGATACGAAATTTCGAGAACGATTGTCATTCTCGGTTCTTGGTATTAAATCGTTTATACTGACTTGCTTCTTATTCCTGGCTATTTCATTTTTTTTTGCAGCGACAATTGTGTCTAAAATGGTATTCATTTTTATCCTGAATTATTCTTTTCTGCTAACCCCAATTTCTCACAATGCTTCTGTTACGAAAACGTATATCGTCGATATTCAACGCCTTACCTTGCTCCTCGAATTCAGTGTGTCTGAACACACTGTAATCCGCTTATCTAGGTTAAACCATTGATCTTAGGTGATATGTTGACTCGTAATAAAAATTTATATCGAGCGCGATCAGGTTTTCGACAGGTTTCTGCAAAATTGTTGCCTCCTTGCCTTGGTCCCGCTCGCGAGCGGGATCGAAAAATCTACTATGAGCAGTATATGCATAATGCAGGTTAATTTCTCATGACAACGTTTGTGAGAAAAGCGGGCTAACCGTTTCTCTATCCCGCATCACAAAGCATCGACTATCAGAACATATATCACCTCGATTTTACGAGTCCTTATCTCGTCTCGAGTTATATAAAAGATTTATAAGAACCCGAGGCCTCGCAATTGGTTGCTGTTTCAGCATTCTCCGATCCATCACAACCCAAATATTTTCACCGTCGCGCTGCACGGGATAAGTCCTCTCGCGATGTAATCGCATGAATTAATCAGGCTAATCAATTCAATCACATTTAATGTAAAGCTCATCAATCTCACTTTCAAAGGACTTTTCCAGACATGTTATGTCGCTGACTTTTTTGAAAAATTTGGATCTAAATTATCTACAATGATCTCTAATTTCATTCCCCGCGAACCTTTGAGTGCAATGGTATCTGATGGGTATAGGGAAGATTCCAAATGGTGTTTTAAGGACTGGGCGGAATCGAACGTTATAAAATTGAATGATTGAGAGGCACGACGCATTCTTGACCCTAAAAGCAGTGTTTTAACGCCAACAAGCTCATTCGCAACTTTTCCTAATAGTTGGTAGTGATACGCGAGTTCGCTATTTCCTAATTCGAGCATGTCGCCTAGAACTAAATAAACTGTTCCTTTTAGTTGGCCTGTCTCATATAGTGACTTTAGCCATGTTATAAAGGCCGTCATACTGTCCGGGTTAGCGTTATAGGCATCGTTAATAACGCAGATATCCTTAATGAATTTAATATCCATCCTCATTCCAGGCATCGAAAATGAAGTCAGCGCCTTTGCAACCTTTTGTTTATCGAGTTCTAATAGTTCTCCGATTGCAAAACCAATACAACTATTCAGCGCCAGATGGGTTCCGCTAAGACTCCATGAAATACTCGTCGGTTTGGAATGATCTGCTTTGACGATCTCAAATTCTGAATTTGTCAGAGTTTCATTTTTATAATTTAATCGAATGTCTGATTGTTTTTCCGTGCCAAACGTGATTAAGGATAACTGCCTAATTAAAGGTATAACCCATTGATCTTTTGCCAGTGAATAGGGAATGATGGCGAATCGGGTTTTTTTTGACGATGACAATATTGACGCTTTTTCTTTGGTTACGCCGTGGATATCAACTAATTTTTCGAGATGAACGGGACCGACATTTGTGATAACGCTAATATCCGGCATGACGATTTTTGTTAATATTTCAATCTCTCCTGGTGAATTTGTGCCCAGCTCAATGACGAGATATCGGTGATTACTATTGAGTTTCAATAAGTTTTGCGGTACGCCAATTTGGTTATTTGTATTGCGAAAGCTTGCTAACACCCGACCTTTATCGCAACGGCCAATTATATGTTTAATGATCTCTTTGGTTGTTGTCTTGCCGCTGCTGCCGGTTATGGCTATCACGATTAATTTTTTAAATTGGGATCTGTAAGCGTTAGCCAAATTCTGGTATGCCGTTAATGTGTTATCGACAACTAAACATCGAATTCCGCTTTCATTAATGATTTTTTTAATTGCAACCGTTTTTTTTTGGATGCAAACAGCCGATGCTCCGGAGTTAACTGCTTGTGAAATGAAATCATGACCGTCAAAAGTATCTCCTTTCAGAGCCAGGAACATGGATTGCTCTGATAGCTGACGTGTGTCGGTATTTATCTCTGAAACACTAGGCGTATGCGGATTAGTGGCGGCTGAGCCGTACCAGGAACCGCCTGTACAATTGACCATCTCTTCCCATGAAAATTGAATCTCATTCATTTTTGTCGTGATTGATTGTATAGTGTGAACTTATGTTAAAATGCTACTTTGATTGAAGTATGATTAGCCCGCTTTTCTCATCAACTGTGCAATGAGAGCGCTGAAATGACGTAATATACGTTCTTGTAGTCGATGAGTAATATCGGTCAGATAAAATTATCAGGATAAACCTCCTTTAATAATGATTAAATCGTTAAAAACTTATCTTTGGCAGACTCGAAGCGGGACCTATGGTTTTTTAAGCGCGTTGCCCTTATTTATCTTATATGAAATATTGATTGTGAAATACAATCCTGATAGCCATTCAATGATTCGTGTCGGTGCAGATATCTGGGTTAAGCAAATGCTTATGTCTGTCGGGGCAAGAGATCATATGGTGATGGGGTTGATTCTTTTAGTGATTGGCGCATTGATTTTTTTTGTGGAGCGTAAAAAAAATATAGATATAAAGATGCATTATTTTTACTGGATGCTTATTGAAAGTTTATTTTACAGCATTTTTTGTGCGTTTATGGTTTCAAAGGCAGTTTCTGTCATTTTTATACATATTCCGGGGCTGATATTATTTCCTTTGCAAATCACCCCGGCGATAGCAGAAAGTAGTTTTGGTCTTCAAATCGCCTTGTCAATTGGAGCCGGACTTTATGAGGAACTTTTTTTTCGAGTTATGCTAGTAAGTGGGCTTCATTTTATTATCAGCAAATTCTTGATTCTGAAAAAAGCGTCCTATGTTGTTGCAGCTGTAATCGCATCACTTATTTTTAGTGGCGTTCACTACATTGGTTCATTTGGGGATGAGTTTACTTTACAGTCATTTATGTTTCGGTTTATATTTGGACTGGTATTAAACATCGTCTATATCTTGAGAGGATTTGGCATTGCCGCATGGTCTCATTCTATATATGACATTTTAGTGACTATAGCAATGAGTCGATAAAATGTTATTGATTGAATTTTCTATGAAAGTTAAATTAACCCTCATCTTAAAGACAGGAATTATTAACGACATTGCTGCACCCTTCTCTTCAATCATAGTATTACTCTTCTGGAATCAATAGCCATGGCCATTGTTGCTGCATCGGTGAATGTCAAATCTGATCCCACCGGAATGCCTAAGGCAATTCTGGAAATGTTCAGCTGAAACTGATCCCTTAATTCATTGGCTAAGTATACAGCAGTTGCTTCCCCTTCGACATCTGGGCTGGTGGCTAATATAATTTCCTTAACATTATTATTTTTAATGCGATCAATAAGTTGATTGATGCGTAAATTTTCAGCATGAATATCCGACAGTGGATCTATTTTTCCTCCTAAAACATGAAATAAGCCATTGTAGCGTCCACATTTATCAATAACAGCTATCTGTTGGGGGTATTCTACGACACAGATGATTTCTCCGTTACGTCTGGGGTCGAGGCAGATATTACACAATTGTTTGTCCGCCAGATTGGCGCAAATTTCACAATAGGTGACTTTTTCTTTTAGGGTTGCTATTAACTCACCAAGTTCTTTGAGTTGTTCAGATTCCCAATCGAGCAATGCAAGGGCCAGACGTTCTGAAGTTCGTTTGCCGATACCGGGCAACGCACTTAAAGATTGGGATAATTCTTTTATTGGAATTGGATAATGGTTAGACATTCTGACAAAGTCGTATATTATTTGCAGTCCTTGGATGTTTTTTAAGATTTTCCACCCTATCAATTTGGGTCATAGGTATGAAATCAGACCCGAAAGCTCTTCATCTATGGAACATTTACAAATTTAAATAGTATATATTCGTTAATTCTTATCAATTATATGTCTTTCTCAATAAGTATCCAGCAGAACATTAAATAATTGCGAAACGACATAATTTCTTCATTACTTAAGAGATTGTATTCCTAAATGCATCTAAAATCACGATCTGAAAAAATAGTATATTTTCTTCCCTTATTTTGTTGGACGCTATTATTGCAAACTTTTTTTATGAACTCAGTAATTGGGGCAGAAATCAGCCCGGACAAAGTTAGAAAGAGTTTGGTCAGAATTCTTTGTACAACTCAATCTCCAGACTATCAAACTCCCTGGAACTCGGGAAGAATCGGCCGTGGTGTTGGAAGTGGTTTCATTATTTCAAATTCCAGAATAATGACGAATGCTCATGTTGTCAGCAATGCAAAGTTTATTCATGTTGACAAAGACAGTGATTCCAAGAAATATCCGGCCGAAGTCCTGTTTATTGCTCATGATTGCGATTTGGCGATCCTCACAGTAAAAAACCATGATTTTTTCAGTGATACTGAGGCGCTTTTGATTGGAGGCATACCTCAAATGCATTCGAATGTAACAGCATTTGGCTATCCCATTGGCGGTGACCGTATGTCAGTGACGCGAGGAGTCGTCTCCCGGATAGAATTTAGGACTTACTCGCATTCGGGGTTAGATTCTCATTTAACCGTTCAAATTGATGCCGCTATTAATCCGGGAAACAGCGGCGGGCCCGTAATCCAAAATGAAAAAGTTATTGGGGTTGCCTTTCAGGGATATAGCGTGGCTGTAGCCCAAAACACTGGATATATGATTCCCGTACCTGTCATTAACCGATTTTTAAAAGATATTGAGGATGGAAAATACGACGGATATGTCGAACTTGGTATTCATTACCTGAATTTGCAAAATCCGAGTTATCGTCAAAAACTGAATTTTGAAACTCACACAGGCGTCGGGGTTGTTATAACAGAAGTGGTCAAGGCTGCATCAGCGGGCGGTAAATTAAAACTTGGAGATGTACTTCTAAAAATAGATGGACACTCAATATCGAGTGATGGACATATCATTCTTGACGGAGAATATGTACAATTGGAAGAAGTGGTTGAACGCAAGTTCCACGGAGATAAAGTTTCATTTTTAATACTGAGGGACGGTAAACAAATATCCGTTGATGTAGAGTTAAAAGGAGCTTGGCCTTATGCAATTCTGGCGAATAAGTATAATGTGCGTCCAGAATTTATCCTGTTTGCCGGGTATTTATTTCAACCGTTGGATCGAAATTTTTTGAATGCCTATCAATCAAAGAATCTGGATCTTAATTATCATTACAGCCATTTTGTAAAGAATGAATTATATCTCGAACGTCCACAAATTATCGTGTTAAGTTCGATACTTCCTGATCCCATCAACAGCTATAGTCGTGAATTCGTAAACTCCATTATAGATGAAATTAATGGCGTCAAAATTAAATCACTCCGGGATATCGCAAATGTATTCAGTAAAAAAAGTGAATATTATGTGATAAAATTCCTCAATTCCGGTAAACCGTTAGTGATTGAACGAAGTCTGGTAGCTGCTGCCCAGAAAAGAATCAAAAGTCAATATAATGTCATTGAAGATTACTTTATCAATGATTCAATTTAACGTGTAGGTAAGCAAGGATGGGTGTGATAAATTTTATAACTCGATTTCGGATTTTGTCTGCTGTTCTGCTATACGCTGCGATCTCATTCGCTGTACAGGGGAAGAAAATTGACACGTTGAAACGATCAATGGTCCGGGTATCTGTAACCAGCCAATCCTACAGTTTTGTTCGCCCCTGGGAAAAGAAGCTGCCAAAATCAAAGCGGGGTATTGGAGTTATTATTGATGATAATTTGATTCTGGTTACTGCTGGCTTGATAGGGAATGCAACCTATGTGGAACTTGAAAAACTGGAAACTGGAGAAAAATGTCCTGCAAAAATCGTAACTGTAGATTACGCGGCAAATCTGGGCTTGATTGCTCCTGTAAAAGATAATTTCTTGGAGAATAAGGGTAAAACGATTCCTCCTATGCTAAAAAAGTCCTCTGTCGGGGACGAATTTTCAGTTTGGCAATTCGAACGCAATGGAACCCCGATTATTGGAGATGCGACGTTAAAATCTGTACATGTGGAAAATTATCCGTATAATCGCGGATCATTGCTGGTTTTTGAAATCAAAGTTTTATTATCTCAGCTTGGAGGCAGTTATACCCTGCCTGTTCTTAAAAAAGGTAAATTGGTGGGGATGATGATGAGACACAATCAGGGGAATGAGACAATGACGTTAGTTCCATCCCCAATAATTGCCCATTTCATCGCAGATTATAATAGTGGACATTATAACGGATTTCCAAAAGCTGGGTTTGGATTTTTAAAGCTTGAGGATCCCCAAACACGGCGCTATCTGGGAGTGGATTTGCATGATTCGGGGGTTTACGTTGATAAGATTCAACCCGGCAGCGCTGCATCTGAAAGTGGACTTAAAGTTGGTGATGTACTATTAGCTATTGGGAAATACGATATCGATAAATTCGGGCAATATGATGATCCAGGTTATGGTAAATTATTATTATCTCATCTTGTGAAAACTCGTTCATTTGTTGGTGATTCAGTTGAATTCCGAATATTTCGGGACAGAGAAGAAAAAGTTTTAAATTTAATATTGCAAGCATTTAATCCTGATGATTATGCCATTTCTCCATACAGAATCGATAAGAAACCAATATATACAATTGTTGGAGGTCTTGTATTTCAGGAATTGTCTCGAGAATACCTAAGGGAATGGGGAGGTAATTGGTTCACGGCTGCGCCACAGGAATTTGTCTATTTAGACATAAATCAATGGGAATTAATCCCACTGGGGAAAAAGGTTGTATTTTTAAGTCAGGTTTTGCCATCTGAAGGGAATATCGGCTATCATGATTTACGGTTTTTACAAGTTACGAAAATTAATAGCATGAATATTGACAGACTTGAAGATGTAAAAAAAGCATTCAATGCAAATTCAGGTTCACAGCATAAAATTGAATTTGATAGCTCCCCCAGAGTCATTTATCTGGATGCAGGAAACCTTGAATTAGAGAATAAAACGATTCAAGAGCGCTATGGAATATCCAACCTTACCCAGTTTTAACCGTAATTATTTCATTCGGAAAGTCCATTTCGTATCTTTCTTTCGGACAGTAGAAGCATTTTCAATCCACTGGTAAAATGCTGAAATGATGATCTATGTCCGCGTTGAGGCATTGGAGAATAATGGGTTACCTTTAATAGGCCGTTAGCCTGATTAATTCATGCGATTCGGTTACGAGAGCACTTAGTTTGCTTCAAATTAATGAGTTATGATGGTTCGGCGGATGCAGAAATAGTGGATTGTTTTGAATTCACAGCTTTTTCATAACTTGATAGTATCGGTATTTGAATTCTGAGTGGTGATAATTTCGATAAAAGTATATATTTAATGAAATCGCATTATTTTGGAGGAGCGTGCGTTTGTAGTTCCGTTCCACGCAGTCGCGGGACGGAAGTTTTAACGACGCTTCAGCGAGTGTATGGCACCCGTCAATTCGCTAAAGCTCATCGGAAACTACCGCCTGAAGATGGAACTACAAACCTAACCCCGTCGGTGTTTTGCGTTGATTTGATTATATGTATAAACACTTGTATTCTAAGTCGTTACTATTTGCAAACAAAAGCCCCGGCTAAGCCGGTTAAGTTCTTTAATTGTAGTAAATTATGTGATCGCAGAAGAAATCACATGAATTAATAAGCCTAAACTGACATTGCAATGGGTTGGTAAGAATCTTTTTGGTTAGTATTGATATCGCAAAAACAAAGGTTAAGACGTGTCAAAAATTCCGGAGAAAGAAGTTTACGAAGTCGCGCGTGAATTTGGCTTCCCAGAAAAAATAGAATTCAAAGAGTTAACAAATGGCCTCATGAACGTCACGTTTAAAGTAACGTTTTCAAGGAATGGAATTCAGGAAAATGCCATTCTTCAATGTATCAATTCGGAGGTTTTTCATCATCCGCTAGATATTATGCAAAATTTGAGCATATTTACTGAACACGTAAATGCAAAAGCGATTAATGGCATCATTAATCATAAACGCCGATGGGAAATCCCTTATATACATCATGCTTCTGGAACCCAAAATGATTATTACCGGGATGATAAAAATAGATTTTGGCGTGTCACCAGCTTCATTAAAAATGCACTGACATATGAGAAAGTAAAGAACTTAAACCATGCTCAAGAAGCTGGGTATGCATTGGGATACTTCCATAGTTTGATATCCGACTTGGACCCGAGTAAGCTAAAGGATACACTACCTGGTTTTCACATTACACCCCGTTATTTGGAACATTATGATGAGGTGATCAAAAATCCTGTAATAAATGATAAATCAGAAGAGTCAGTATATTGTTTTGATTTTATTCAAAAGCGACGAACGTTTGCTAATATTCTGGAAAAAGCTAAGCAGGATGGAAAATTAATTATACGCCCAATACACGGTGATCCCAAAATTGGTAATATAATGATTGATGATGTGACGGGGAAAGCAGTAAGCATCATAGATTTAGATACGGTTAAACCGGGTCTAATTCACTATGATATCGGGGATTGCCTTAGATCATGTTGTAATTATGCCGGAGAGGATCCTGAAGATATTAAAATGGTGAAATTTGATATCGATTTATGCAAGGCCATTTTAAGCGGATATTTATCTGTAGCGAAAAGTTTTTTCTCGGACGACGACTATGAGTATCTTTATGATTCAATTCGGTTAATCGCATTTGAACTGGGGCTGCGCTTTTTTACCGACTATTTGGAAGGTGGCGTCTATTTCAAATTTGACGACAATGACCCTAAAAAAAATTTACGCAGGGCTATGGTTCAATTTAAGCTGACAGAGAGTCTTGAAGAACAAGAAGGCGCCATAGAATTGATATGTAATGAGTTGAAATCAGAACAATGAATAGCCCCGGTTTTTCTCAGGCGCTATCTAACGGCAAAATACTGAAATGACGACGTTGATGAGATAAGCGGATTAATTGGCTAATATAATCTGACCAAAATTCTTAGGCATATGGAAATTTAATTCCGAAATTGGAGACCATGACGCCCAATGTGGGTGAGACGTATTATCCCCACATTTATAGAAATTTGCTTTCCATTCCTGGGCGTTGGAAAATTCCAGCGGCCCAACGTAAATTTCAAAAAGATTACGGGGGATACTAAATTCCATCGGCAATCTCAGGATCTACGATTCTAGGCAATGAATGATAAATTTTGACTTGATTGCCCCATTTTTTGGGGATATGCGTATATTTTTTGAAGCCTTCTGGAGTTCGTTCAGGATTTTCAATATAGCTGCAATGGGGTGTTCCTCCACAATTAATTTCGAAGTTGATATATCCCTTATTTATTTTCGGTTGTATAAACATTTCGACGCAACTGTCTTTGCAAACCATGTCCTGATAATTTGTATGCAGACAACGGACAAATCGGTCTTTGACCAAAAAGATTGCGTATATTGCGTTGTTGTCATATAGTAATTTAGCCTTAGTCACAGGGCGGTGGCTCGCACTTTCGGAATGGAACTGATTGACGTCAAGCGTATCTGCCTGCCGCCAAACGGGTCCATCCCAGAGTCCTTTGAGTTCTGGTATTTTATGGGCTTTATGAATGATATATTCTGGTTTTTGCATGACAAGGCTAAATTTACAAGTTCCGTGGAGCTGAATTTTAGAAAACGATTCTACTTTTTTTAATACTTTAACCTGAATAATTCATCAGTATTCTGCCGCGAGCCCTAATCTCTGCTCAAATAAGCCGATTAGCTCACAACACATCTCAGTGAATGAAAATTCACTTTCGCCGTGAAAATTTCTCTAATCAATTTATTATGAGCGAGTTAAGCGCTCTCGCGACGAATCGCATGAATTAATCAGGTTAACTCACTTTTCATGTCTTTTAATCGTCTGCTTTTTTCGTTAGCAGAACGATTCCCGATATTCCGGCGATAATCAAAATAATTCCCAGAGAAAATCGGTTGAATTCTGACCATGTTGGTCCAGGTTTGAGCCTTGAATCTTGTGGATTGTCAGGATTATAAAATACCATAACAGAATTTCCTGTTTGATGGTCGCTGATCGTTTTATAGGCCACCTCTTTGCGGGAGGATTTCATGCCAAATCCGGGAACCTGCATAGTGCTTTTTCCAGTATAGTTAATGGCGTTAACCCGGTACTTATAGAAAATAACTGGGATATACATTCTTCGCTCAATGACTTCGTTGTGAATAATAGTCCCACTGACTGTGGGCCATTTTTTTCTGCTCATTCCCTGCATTATTTTGTTGCATTCAATTGTCGCAATAAATATTCCTGACACGATCAGTATAATGAGGAAACTCACGTATTGAAACTGGTTTTTCATATGGCTCATAAAAGTGTTTGTGTACAGCAAACAGTTGTTTTTTGACGTTCACTTTTCATTATTGCAGTTAGAAAATCTGATGCGAAAAACGCATTCTTGGCTCACTTTCGTCCTAACCTGATTAATTCATACGATTTCTACTGTGAGAATTTATTTAACTTCATCTGAATGATTTATGAAGAATCTGAAACCTTGAAATAGTTTCCACCACGGCGGATTTCCAACACTATTCCTTCAGCCTTGGATTATTCATAAATTATTCACCTAAAGCAAACTAGCCTGCATTATTCATAAATTTTCTATTACGAGTTAATATATCACTTAATATAAACGACTTGCAGAGTCATTCGGGTTCGAAATAGTTCACTATTTCTGCACGCGAATGATTTCTACAAGTCATTGATCTTAAGCAATCTCTTAGCTCTCATGACAAAAATTTATGAATAATGCAGGCTAAATCCTCTCGTGACAAAATCGCATGAATTAATCAGGCTAATCATCGCCGAATATTACAATACTCTCTTCAAATTTCGATAAAAATGATCTCAATTTGACGATTTTCTCCTATTGATTTTCTAAGCCCGACAGACTGTTAGGTAGACTTTTGCCAATATGTGTGTCGAAAACGGGGTTACGGTTGGTATAGTAAAAGAGGCAATTAAAATCTGGACTATATTATTTTATAATCTCAATTTTATCTACCTCTACTGCAACCGGGTGCAAATGAAACGTCAAGAAACTATACTGGTTCATCCCAAAATTCAACGACTTCAAGGGCCGTTAATATCGTTTGTAATACATGCTCTGGTCATATTTTTCTTGCTAAAATTCGTAACGATGAAAACTGAGGAAAGTATCGACGAACTTGCGGTTTATATTCATCACAGAGATCGTATTGAAATTGAAGAAATTTCGCCCGTGGAAGCTCAAGACATCGCAGAATTTGAGAACGAAGCGATATTGTCGCCTTTGGAGGCTCCTGTTACTAAAGACGTTAACCTTGACGAATTGGATGAAATTGACTTTGAAAATGTGGAAATAGACGAACGTCTGGAGTTTAATTTTAATGAATCGTTTGTCAATGAACCATTATCAAATTTATATGAAGTTTCTGAGCTGTATAAATCTCGAACTATTAAACATCGCAGTAACGCACTAAATAAATTTGGAGGATCTGAAGCTGGACAGGATGCGCTGTTAAATGCGTTGAGATGGCTAAAGGACGTCCAGTCGGAAAATGGTTCATGGGTTAACAAACCAGCCCATACAGCCTTAGCAATACTAAGTTTCCTTGCCCATGGTGATACAACGCTTTCGGAGGAATTTGGATCGACTATTCAGAATGCATTGCATTTTTTGGTTAAATCAATGCCGTCCGATGGTTCGGTTTGTGGGAAGTCTGCTTATGTGCATGGGATAACAACCTATGCTTTGTCAGAGGCGTATGGAATTACAAATATTCCATTCTTAAAATCGGCCATGGAATATGGTGTTTTAAAAATTGTTGAAGGGCAACAAGATGATGGCGGATATGATTACAAATATAAAAAGGGAAAACGATGGGGCCTTTCAATTGCGGGATGGCAAATACAGGCGATGAAGGCGGCTTATGCAGCGGGTTCAGAGTGCCCTGGATTATTGGATGCGTTGGAAAAATCAACCCGGTTTGTGAAATCAACTTATAAAAACGGAAAATTTGGCTACTCATCATCAGGTTCTGGTGGGAATATGACGGGAGTGGGGACTTTGTGTTTGCAATTACTTGGAAAATCAAAATCGAAAGAGGCAAAAGGCGGGTATGATACAATAATATCGAAACGGATCAAGAAGCTTCAGAATATTATTGATGAATCGAATTGGTCAACCAAAGCAGCGAAATATTTATATGGTTGGTATTATGAAACACAAGCTGTTTTCCATAAAGGTGGGAATGAATGGAAAAAATGGAATAGATTATTTCAGAACCTCCTCTTGCAAAATCAGCATGATGATGGCCACTGGCAGGTCAACAAAGCGGCTTATGGTTTCAAAAACAGCAATTCCCGGTGAACTATAACATCTTTATATGAAGCAAATTACAGCTATCTCACCCTCTAAAATTAGGTTCTGACTCCGAGGTTGAAGTCGCTATCAGCCTCAATTCCAGAATGCCGACAATAGATTTTGACAATTTATAGATGGTATAAAATTTGTAACTGACTTCTATTAAAAAAGTTCCGTTTCACCGGGAATTGCTGTTTCAAAAATGATTTATCCGGAAAAGTGTATTGCACGACGCTTTGTTGTTTGCAGTTTTCAGTTTATTACCGATACCTGCCAACCTACAAGTTCGTAAAGGAAAATTTTATAAAACATGTAAAATTTGACATTACAAATAGTGGTTTGGAATCAAGTATTATTATTGAGTAGGAACGGTCATGAATAACCACCACCCAGATTTAGCCTGATTAATTCATGCGATTTGTCGCGAGAGCGCTTAACTCACTCATAATAAATTGATTAGAGATATTTTTACGGCGAAAGTGAATTTTCATTCACTGAGATGTGTTGTGAGCTAATCGGCTTATTTGAGCAGAGATTAGGGCTCGCAGCAGAATACTGATGAATTATTCAGGCTAGGTTAATGACTTATTTATGTTATCTATAAATCTGTTGGTATATCGATAAATTCACAATTTAAGCCAAACTGACCCTTAATGTTTTCTAATACTGCGAGAATGCCGGGAACTTCAGTCTTGTAGTGTCCGCATGTGATAACAGTCATATCCAATTCTTTAATGATATGGTAGAAAGTGTGATCTCCTTCACCCGTGACTAAACAGTCAATTCCTAATTGTCGGCATTCATAAATTGCACTTAATCCTGATCCGGAAATGACGCCGACTCGTTTTATTTTTTTATCAGTGAAATCATACACTCTGGATTGGGTTGTAAGTTTAGCGTCTAGAAGTGCGGCAAATTCAAACGAAGTAAGGGGTTGAGGCAATTCCCCGTACACTCCGATTTCGACATTGGCATACTTGGCAAACCAAGTCTGGTTTAACAGATTTACTGCCTTTGCAATTTGCGCATTATGCCCCAGTTCACGATGGGCGTCGAGTGGCAAATGGGATGCATACAATGAAATTTCACACTGAAATAAATGCTTAAATCGCGAGGCAATATGTCCTGTAAAAAGCTTTATTCCGTCACCCCAACTTTCACCGTGATGGACAATGATGTAATCTGCCGATTTCTCAATCGCTTTCTGGTACAATTCCAGGCACGCATCAACGCCGCCTATAACATTTACAACAATCGACTTTCCTTCTATCTGCAGCCCATTATTGGATTTGTCATCGGGTATCGTCTGATTTGCCAGCAGCTTATCCAGGTATTGAGTTAATGAGTCTCGCTCTATCATCAACCAAGCTTTTTGTGAATATGGGTGATGCCGGCATCACCTAATTTTGCTTTTAGACGATCATTGATGTATCCGGGGTCTGGTGCATCTAACGCATGTTGATTCTGCCAAAGTTTACGGCTGGCCTTTAATACATCTCCTCGTGTTACAACGCCAATTAATATATCATCTTCAACCACTGGAATTCGTCTAAACGATTTTCGAAGAAAAATTTCAGCCGCAGCAAAAATGTCTTTCTCGGGAGTTATGCTGGTAAGTTTGCTTGACATGTAGTTGTGAACTTTGCCTGCAGGCAGATCGTAAAATGCGCCATTAGCAAGAATTGACATGCAGTCCTTTGCTGTTAACATTCCAACTAACTTTTTGTATGAACCATCATTTTTAACTACTGGAGCGCCTGAAATTTTGTGATCCAAAAGCAAATTGATCGCCGTGAAAATTTCCATTTCTTCTGAAACGGTAATTAATTTGGTAGACATAAAGTCTCTAATAATGGGAATCTTTTCCATGGACAATGACCTAGTTTAGTGGATAAATTAAATGATAGATTCGCGGATTAACCTGCTTTCGCATGACAACCAGTCAACTATATAGAGTGTGTATTCAAAGTGTGAGTGACTCTGGTGAATGCTCGGGTTGAGGTAAAAGTAACGCGGTTCCACGCAAAGCGGGACTAAATCTGTTATTTAGCTGGCTGCGCGCATGTGATTCAGCCAGCCTTCTGAGGGGTTTAGTCAAGATGTATTTTCGAATATTTTTTACTTTTTTTAACAAAGTTATTAACAGGCAAAAAACAATTTCAAGAGTTCTATCATCTAATACAATGTG
>WLWI01001628.1_pt1 | contig 19389 bp, 40 predicted proteins | sample 6701501 | NCBI WGS metagenome assembly WLWI01 (sample SAMN12718690, study PRJNA515312) | sponge metagenome | isolation source: marine sponge | host: Mycale hentscheli | place: New Zealand: South Island, Marlborough, Capsize Point | collected 2014-11-01
AAATAGATACCTATAAATACCTAACATTGTTTTACCTCGAGATATTTCAACCTTATCTCCAACGGTCAGAATCACGCCAATAGGAAGTACTATGACAACTTGGCCAGTTTTGGGACTGTAGATTGTTGCTATTGGATCAGTGTCAATATTAGTTTCTGATGAGGACACTGCTCTTACCTCACCAACCACAATCTCGCTAGAAAACGGGAAAAACCCCGCAAGAATTATTGCGCAGGTCAGAACAACAATAGTAAAAGAAACAAACCTTGCTCGATACTCATCCCACCAAAGTGCCAATTCGGCTTTTCTACTAGGTCTAGCCATTGGTAGCCATATAACGTCTGCGGTAAGTTGCGCCAGAAGCATTATCGCAAAGCGGCATCATAAAAAAGTGCGGGGGTTGACTGCCTTGTTATGTGTTTCAATCATCGCTACGACGAATTGATAAAAAATACCAAACCGACCCAGCATAGAGTAAAGACATTATTATCACACCAATCCACATTGTGACTGGCAAAGCAACCTGAGGTTCGTAAACTGCAGGAAACCATTTCATTTCTAAATCGTGCATCTGCTCCCTTATAGTTATAAGAGCTGACCAATTGCGCTGAAAAATTATCACGAACAATACCGCTGTGAGGGTATAAAGTGTGACAACTAATTTCGCAACAAGAGATTCAAGCTTCCTACCTACTGAGTAAGCCACTGCTAAAAATGCGGAGGTTGCTGAAATGTAAGAGACGAAAAACGCAATAGTTGTATTTAGGTATGCATTAAATACATCTAGCAATTGGTATTCATTCATGTATTTCTCCTACACATATCGTATGCCGTCTTTTGCTTGGAAAAAAAAAATACCACGAAGCCCGTTCTGCCGCCAAACATCCGTTGAAGGACCTTGTTAGGTGTCATCTGTTGCTTCCATAGTAACTTCGATACCTCCTACCAAACGTGCACAAATATTGTATGCCAAACAGGCAAGAGGAACGAAAATGAAGGACAATATTGCATACATAAATGGCATTGCAATTATCAATAGCAGATTGGGGGCTACAGCTCCTTCTTGTGCCCCTGCCATCATAGTCACGAGGAGCATAGGAATCGTAAAAACCAACCCCATAAGAAAATAAAGAACTGTCATTATTTTTGCAGTCTGAAACGGTGAAAATCTTACTATCTGGTTTTTCATGTTCTCCTCCTTCTCAGTTTGTTTTAGACACCTAATATTTGCTCACAAGCGCCGCTGTGTAAGCAGTCGCTTGATGGGTCTTGTCAGACTTAATTTGCATTGGTCAATGACGAGATTTTTTCTAACGCTGAAAAATGGCCAAGTGCCGCGGCGCGTCTATATAGGGTCAGCGCCTTTTCTTTACTTACTTCAACCCCAATGCCATTCTCATACATTTCTCCACCCATGTACGCTGCCTCAGCAGTATATTTTGAATTAGGATGCGTCATACTTATCGACCTTTCTATACAGTTCAAAGCGGCAAGATTTTGCCCGATTTCATAGTACTCTTTCGCTGATTCGTAATAGAAATCAGAAACATATTCCGCTTTTGTATTTTCCATATAGCATGCGGAATAATTCTCTTTTTGCAAGCCATCGGGGGCGCAAACTGTAAAGGCCGAAATATGCTCTGAAGTATAAGTCGATTCCATAAATGGCATAGAAAACTCAACAAAAACGCCTTCATGATATATCCCCAATGGTGGCCGCTTTACAGGCTCATGTTCAAGTGTGCCTTCACTAATCAAAAAAACTTTGTAAGGGCGGTTATTACAAAGATCAGCTGCTCTCTTTTTCCATACGTTACTAATTTTTTTGTAATCTTTAGTCTTACGATTATCTACCGTTATTGTATATAAGTTTTGGTGTACAAGCCTATCAGTTACCGGCAGGTCATAAGTCTTTGCATCCTTTCCAATCGCACAATATGGAATCAAAACCAAAAGTATCAGTTTAAAAATAAGCTTCAACATATTCTAAGCCTCACCCCTGCATAATGCGCCAGCGAAAGATTTACGAGCTTTTTGGCAAAGCTTATGTCGGTCGCCATTGATGCTTTTGTTAGAGCTGTATTTCGTATTAATAACCATGCTTTTAGTCAGGAGAAGTACCATAAACACTATGGCAAAAACAGACAAAATTGTATTGTCCCTTTCTCTCTGAGATGAATAAAGCATTCGTTCTGAACTCTCCAGTTTTCCCATCTATTGGGCTGTAGCCTATACCAGATAGTCTACATATCTCTATTTCGCTGGTTTTCATAAAACTAGATTCCAGCAACTTTATAGATTCACGATATTTATCCAGGGTAAGTTCTAAATATTCATTACCTACAGCCCGTTTTGGATCATATCGAATATATATGATACGTCGCTCCTTACTATCTATCGGCTTAATCTCAAGCACATATTCATCGTTGGAATTAATAGAAAATTTCAATATTTCCACTTTTAGATTATCCGTATGAGCTAAACAATTCTGTGATATTGATAACGTGATTATTACAAGAAGTATTCGTATCATCACTCTCACTTTCTTGTAGCCCCAACGTCTGCTAAGCGCCGCGTGTTTTTACGCACCCGGTGGAACGTGCAGGAATGAACTTGAGTAATTTGCTGGATTGTATTCCACTCATTTTTCACGTCATTTCAATCCATTTACTGACGTAGTAACGCTGAAAGGGGTATCCAATGCGTCTAGAGTCTCTTCTGAAGTAATTTCAACTCCCTTTTGAATAGCAATTTTCAATTCCCTGGCGTCATCAGAAAACCAAATAGATGCATTGTATTTTCTAGAAGTACTTGGGTTCTTCAATTCATGATAATAAAATGAAGAGAACCTGGTTATTCTAGATTCTCTGGTACCCCATGCTTTGTTATTTATACTCAATAAATCATCCGTATTTGGGTATAAATCTACAGACACCTTCATCATTAGCCCATCTAGTTCTGTGCTGAAATAAAAAGTTGGGTATACCAGTATCAATAAATCCTGCCTTGTATCTTGCAGGATTTTCTTAACTGTATCGCCTGTTTTTGTCAAAGATGATATTTCAATAGTATTTATCTTTAACCAATCCAACCTACTAATTTGATTTTTAATATTTTCCTTTGTTTTTACACTCAGACTAAAATCTTTCAAATCACCCTTGGCTAGTTCAATAATATTTTCACTTGAAATATCATTAATCACATACCCCGACGGCGAATACCCAGCTTCGATAGATTGTAGTAATAGTGAGGGGATAAGTCCGCCACCAAAAATTGAAATATAATCGGAAGGTAGTAATTCTCCACCATATTCCCTTCTCATTTTTATTTCATCTCCTTCAGACATAACTACCAGCCTTGAGGAATTAAGATTGTCTGCTATCTCTCTGCTTTCAGTAATATACTGAACCGGTTTAGGGTTGCACCCACTGGACAATAATAATACGAATAAGCAGAAACAAAACTTGCTAACTAGTGAGTTTGGTCCATAGAAATACATAATTCATTCAATCTAACGTCTAGGCTAACAGGACGGCGCGCCTTTTTCGCCGATGCTGGTTAGGTGATTACATCCAGTCATGAGAAATAGCCATGCCACCTATAAGTGTTAAATAAAGAGAGCAACCAATAACCACAAATAACAGACCATGAATAAATTTAGGCCCTTTATAAATAAAGAATGACAAAATACTGAAAACCAGAGTCAGTGCCATTATTGACGTGAAAATTGTACTTTCGGGTTCATAATTACTAAAACTCGTACTATCACAAAAAACAATTGCGAAAGAGAATCCAATAATAGGAATAATGCTATGCATTAATGACAAAACCAATTTTGATGCTGACTTATTTTCATCGAATACAGCATACAACACCATAATTAGTACCAATATTACTATTGGTATAATTCCGTACATAGCAACGTCTGATTGATAGCTGCTCATTTTACCCAATTCACCTAACGTCTTAAGTCAACTGCCGACGCTTGCGGAGGTCGGTTGAATTTTATTGTTAGCAGTCATTTATCGATTTCAAATGTGAACTTTCTATTAAGCCCGACAGTTTGCGTCGGTTTTCCATTAAGTCGTGCTGGAGTATATTTCGATTTATCCAGGGCTTCGATAACAACATTCTCAAAAATTGCGTTGGTACTTGAAATTACTTTCACATTCCTTATATTGCCGCTGGTATCTACGTCATATTCAACTTCTACTTCTCCTTCTAGTTTAAGTCCCAATGCCTCTTCCGGATAGAATGGCCGATAAATGAAGTAAGGTATAGGTTCTTTTCTACGATAGTCATCTAAATTTCCTAACCATCTTATAAGCATCCACTCGGGACACTCCCAATAGGAATCACGAATTTCAATAGGATTTTCACCGGGAATATTTGAAATCAACGCCTCACAAGTTTTTGTGATTTGATGCCTTCTGTTTGTTTTTGCTAGTGCGCCTAGCATAAATGTAAAAACCTTTTCTGCTTTATCTACTTCACCAGTATCTACAATTTTCTCTGCATAATTCATGAAATCTTCAAAGCTACCAGTTTTAGCCTCTGAAACTGAAGAATAGAAAAGAACGACAAAACTCATCCCGATTAAGGTAGTCATAAAATATTCTTTCATGAGTATCATAACTAATATCGGTCGCTCTCAAGCGCCACTGTAAGCGGCCAGAAGGAGTGCCTTGTTATGCATTTTTTATCCACCAAAAAATCCAATACCTTTTTCTGAGCTAGACATCATGACCTTGTAGAATTCGGTTTTACCGCAGTAATTACAAACAATCGCGTGGTATTTATTACGTTCCCAGCTAAATATACTTTCCATAAAGCCTCCAGACACTCGTATTTCTCTTTCATGATATTTGGTCTTATGACATTTGGTACATTCCCAATTCTTCCGAGGATCTCTCCGACTTAGCTCGGCATCCGCTCTTTGTTGCAGCTCTTTCAACCCATGAGCCCAACGTTTATTTCTAATTCGTTGCAATTCCTCCAATGGGATCAATGCTAAATCATCATCAGACAATTTCAGCATATCCCAGTCTGTATCTTTGTTAAGTTTCATAGTTAAATCGACGCATAACGGCGCGCTAACATGCGCGCGTCTTTTTGCGCGTCATCGTGGATTGCCTGGTTATGCAGCGTTTTGTCTAACTTCGAATTACTATAAAGGTCCCAGATCACCTTGAAATAATCCTTTCTCAATGCTTGCATAAAATCTCCATGTGCTTGTGCTTCTATAAGAAGATGTTGACGATTTCGCATGTATATCAATCGTCACTTCTAATTTGTCACCAACTTTATGATCTATATCTAGCCAATTCGAAACAACCCTAAATCTACAACAGGGAGCCGTGGTGATTTGTTCTATCACACCCGGCACCACTATTTCAGCATTAGATTTTATATCCTCCAGCTTGACGTTTTCCAATTCTGCACCATTTAGAGTAACTGACAATCGGTTGATCGATACTACCTCAATATCTTCACCTCCATTTAGCAACCATATAGATATTCTATACGGCGGATAAGCTTCATCATCGTTAAAACCACTACTTATGACATTAATCGCAAGTTTATCTGACCCTACCTTATATGAACTAACATCCGAAACTCGAAAAACCTGCATTCGGTAGGGGTCGGGCCATACTACGCATGAAGTGAGAATTATCGAGACAAACACTAGTACAATGTGCTGTCGTACACTTCTATTCTTTATCAGCATAACGTCTACGGTAACCCGCGCGAAAATTATTATCGCGAAGCGACACCAGAAAAATGGACGACGGGTTGACCGCCTTGTTATGCCTTCTACAGATATTTATCAATATCCAGCGCTCCGTGAAATATGCCTAATATATCAATTCGATCACTTAACAAAGCATATGTAATTTTATAATGTCCGTACTGAAGCATACGCACGTCGTCCAATTCGGGAGTTTTGTATTTATGACCAATTTTAGGGTGGTCTTTTAGAGTTTGGGCAGTATTATAAATTTCGTCTACTACCTGCGCTGCAGCTTGGGGGTTATCTAAGGCAATATAGTCGTATATATCTTTCAGCCATAATTCAGCTTCCTGTGTCCATCTTAATTCCGCCATGACTTGATGCGATGTTCCATATCTTCATTAGAAATTGTCCTATTTTCCCGTGAATCTGAAAGTCCATTCTCCACCATCCGGGCAAAAGCTACCTCACGTAAGATTTCCTCATAGGAGGAATCTTCAGGTAGGGAATTAATTAGTTGTTTTATATGATCTTTCGCAGCTGACATATGTATTGCCTCTATTCTAGAAAGTAGTGTAGTACTTTTTTATCAGACTTTCCAAAGATTGGCCCTCTAAATGTATGTGGGCATAACGTCTACAATCACATGCGCGCGTTTTTTTGCGCGTCATCGTGGGTTGCCTTGTTAGAAGTCCCTTGTTGTAATCTCTCGGACAGCCATACTTTAATAATAGATTGCCTAGTTACGCCAAGCCGTGATGCTTCCTTATCTAGCGACTCAATCATCCACATAGGAAAATCGACATTTACTCTTTTTTGTTTTTGCAAAGGTCTTCTTGCTTGAGATACATCCAGATTCTTAGAAATATCTTTACCTTCATCAAACTTTTTATCGAAGCTTTTAGTTTTCATAAATTTCTACCTCTTCCACTCTAGATCTTCTGACGGAAATAATTCGAATATTGTCGTTTCTGTATGTAACGATTCCGGACCAATGTTTTCCTCCAATCAGACCAACAATTACGAATCGAGCTTCGTCGTCTGTAATGGCTGGAATTTCCAACAAATCCGGATCGTCCCACAGCGATTGTGCTTCAACGAAATCAATACCATGCTTTTCTTTGTTTCTGGCACTTTTGGAGGGATCAAATTCGAATCGATACATGGTATAGAAAATATACCATTATTACTCAATTAGCAAGATGGGGTTTCCTGGAACTTCTAACGTCTTGGCTAACCCGCGCTTCCGAGAGAATTACCGCAAAACACCGCTACGCTTTCCAGCGTCGGGTTGAGATACTTGTTATGTGTTTCCTTCATGTTGCTTAACTTTCTCATAATATTCACTTTCATTCGGTTCCAGTTCGATACAAACTTCATATGGAATATCTTTTGCTCGTTGCTTACTATCTTCAATAGCTTTTAGTATTTTCCCTAGGTCATCTCGGCAGTTATGATATGGTTCCCACATTTCTTTATACAGATTCTTTCTAAACTCATAGTGTTCTGGAGAAACTATTTCTCCATTTTCATATGTTAATCTCCAACGCCATTGGTCTGCAGCCAAAACTTCTAAGAATGAAGCGCAACATATAAAGAAAGTGGCAACTCTTCTAAAGCACATAACGTTTGCGATCAGTCGCCGCTTTTGGCGGTGATCTTGATCCGAAAAAATGGACACATGGTTTTACTCCTCATCTCAACTCGTATTCCATCGGACTACAATAGCCTAATGACGAATGTAGTCTCCTCTTATTATAGAAGTGATTTATGTATTTCGATACCGCCAACGTGATACCGTTTCCATCTTGTCTAAAGGAACATAGCTTTCCATTTTTCACTAAATGGGATTATTAATCTGATTCTAGTCACGATCGATAATTTCAAAGCCTTTACTTCGTCCCAACCAGAATCTATGTTGTCGGCCCAAGACACTACTAGTGCGAATACAACTATCCACACCAAGCCCCCAATCATTAATAAAATATATATATTCATAAATTAGAAGCTATCTAACGTCTCAGCTCACAGGTCGGCGCGCTCTTTGCGCCGATCCTTGTTGAGCCACTTGTTAGGAGTCGGCATGTTCTTCTGTCAACAAGGAAACAAATGAGATCATGGAAACAAATAACACCCAGATGAGGATTGATACGCATGCTACTTCCGCATAACCACTAAACATTCCTAGAGCAATTAGGACGTTCAATATTCCGAAAATTTCTCCGACTATATTGGTAGGCCATGCAACGATGGTTGGCCAACTATTCTTCCCACGAATAGTATCCAGAGTTGACGTTGATGCGCCAATGATTACGTAAATCCCCGCAATGGCGCAACTTGTTCTCCATGCGACTGTAGTGCTCAAATCACTATTCAATAAAGTAATCGCAATCAAAGAGATTATCACTGCTCCAAATGACGGTAACAGGATGTGCAATACACCAAATTTCTCTCGTTCGTCGAGTCTTCTTCCCGCTCGATTCCTCAGCGCATAAGCCACACCGCTAAAACCAGCCATAGTCATTGCTACTTGAGCAATTGTATTTACCTGTTCTTCGAACAATTAGTGGCCTCCTAACGTCGAGCTAAAATGCGCCGCTTTTTGGCGTCATTTTTCAGTGATTTGTTAGGCGTTTTAGTTAATAGTACTTTCATTACCACATTTCCCTGAATTATTTAATAAAGATTCTTTTGTTAATAATGCATCTTCTTCACTATTGGCAGAAACGTAAAATGGTGATGAAATCGCTCCCATAACCCTTACTTTAACAAGAACAGAACCTTCTCCATCTGCAATATTTACCATTTCATTTATATGACTTTGGCTAAAAGAATTTAATTTTTTAGATTCGTCATTAAATAATGTAATGATCATATCCCAATAGTCACCATGCTTTGATTTTTGTATTTTTACAGATTCGACACATTCGGATGAAAGAACATATGTGTCAATATCTTCAGCAAATGATAAATAGCTGAATGTTAAAATCATGAATGTCATTAATGTTTTCATATTACGCCTAACGTTCTGTGTAAGTTCAGTCATCGTGGAGTGTCTTGTTAGGCATCATCTTTTTTTGTCCATAAGTGCTTCTAATTTTTGAATTGTCAAAATTTTTGCCTCAGACGTGTAATCTATTCTTCCTTTGCAACGTTCGTCATCAATAGAATCAGAGAAATACAAAACGGTGCCAACTCCATACTTCTTCCCAATCTCGGACATTGAATCACTGAATGTATCCCAGATTATTTTTTTCGTAGTGATTCCGTAGTCGCGGGAACATGGAGTTTCTTCAACTTTCCATCTGCAACTGAATAATCCCTAGCATGGCTAGTCAGCTTTTCGGCAAGTTCTCTCAATTCTTCGTCAGATAACAAATCAAGATCTATATTAGCTTTCTGACCTTCCAGATAGCTAGCATTTCTCTCTCCTTTTAATTCCTTTTTTTCTTTTTTCAGTATTTCTAACTGGTGTGCCAAATAGTACTCATCCAATATGGTTATTGTACTTGAGGCTTCCAGAAACTCCCTTGGATGATGAAACGCTATGCGAGAGCAATCCACCTTTGACTTGGTTTGTAGCTGGCAGCCTACAAATAATGAAACTGTGATCATAACGAACCACTTCATATAGGATGCCTAACGTCTTTGTTGAGCCGCGCTTGCCTTATCGACACCGCGAAGCGCCACAATATTTCCCAGCGTCGGTTCGAACAACTTGTTAGATTTCTGTTTCATCACCTCTCTTACTTTTCCAATTTTTATAAATGATAAAACACTGGCCAAATAAACAGAATGCCATTACCACTGCTAACAAAGCCCAAAAATACCCTATTAAATCTACACGATAAGAAAAGAAAGCATACGACATAGCTGAAAAGAATAGAATGCATACTATAGTAATTGAGATCTCATCAAAATCAGAGAAAGTCTTCGGTGAGATCACTCTGGCGCTAAAACCACCTATAGCGCTCATCGGGCTAATAGACATAGGTTTCTTGCTAAGCTTATCGACAGCTTGCTTATTTTGAGCCCGTACACTTTTTCTACGCATAGTTCTTACTATAAGGAAAATCTAACGTCTCAGCTCACAGGCCGCGCGCCTTTTGAGCGGTCCTCGTGGAGTTTCTTGTTATGAGCATTCTTCACTCGTCCAATCTTCAGTTCTTGAAAGACGTCCGTACAATAATATTGCATAGGAATGCCACGGATTATCAAGTTTAATTAATACATTCTGTACGGATCGCAAAAACCACATGTCCATTTCAGAGTGACCGAAGCGAGTTAATTGAATCGACCATTTTTCCACCCAACCTCCACCATCATCTAAAGAAGAGATAATCATTCCGATGCCAGAATTTCGCCAATACATTGGCTCTTCTTTAACTCTTAACCATTTACTATCTTTTTCAAAATAAACCTTAATCTCTTCGCAACCAATATCTATTCGATATTTTGCACCGTCAGGCCACGGGCTATTGTTACCATTAGGATCATAGATTGCTTTTGCTACTCCCTCCCATTTCCCCAAAGGATTGAAAAGTTTTCTCAAATAGTCTTCGGAAAGATCAATATTATCTTCCTCAGTCGGAAGTGCTTTTGGCTCAGTAGCCAAATACGATTGGTTATTTGCACTACACCCCATCAGGAGTGTCAAGAATGCTAAGACTGTAGATATTTTAGCGCTCATAACGCCTGCTCTCAGCCGCCGCTTCCTGCGGTCGGATGGAGAGCCTTGTTAGCTTTTTAAAAGTAATTTTTTCCATAGTTTGTATGCGCCGAAAATACTTAAAGATGTCACAAATAAAAAAGTGGTGATTATCGTTCCTTCAAAACGCTGATTTTCACTTGTTCCAAAACAAGTGTAATAAATGCATTTTACAGTATCAGTTATGCCGTTAATTTCCCCAAACAATGTGCTGCTACAAATACCTGCAGATACTTGATATATAGCTATTAGTATTGCCAGCAATAATACTAAGAATGTAATTAACGGATTATTTCTTAGATCATTCATGTGAAGCTAACGTCTGCGATGAGCCGCCGGGGAAAGCATAGCGAAGCGGCGCTTTACCCGGTCGGTCTCGATTGCCTTGTTAGGGCTTATTATTCCCATATCGGCTGTATGCCTGGTCTCGTGTAACCCCATACTCGTGGCACCCCATTTTCGATGGTGAAAGGTATGTTATGTTTTCTGAGTATGTCACAAAGCCAATCTTCTGATGAAGCCTGTAATTCCACCCACTCTAGTTCTGCGACTGGATGAATATGGTAATACCATTCGCCGTCCCACTCTGTCATAAAACCCTTTGAAGCAAACACACTTCGTGTTCTAAATTTAGGCGCCATTCCCTCTGGGGCCTCGAGCATTTCTCCGATAAGCTCTAACCACTTTGTATCGTTTAAAATTGGAAACAGCTCTTCAGCTGACAATAGTCGCGATAGTTTTTTTGCATCTTCCGTCTTTAGTTTTGGTAGGTCTTTCATAGCCCTAACGTTTGCGATGAGCCGCTGGGGAAAGCAGAGCGAAGCGGCGCTTTACCCAGTCGGCCTCGATTGCCTTGTTAAGTGTTTTTCTCAATAGATTCATTGATGGCTTCAGTAGACTCTATTTCATTTGTGTTTTCCAATGTTCTTATTTCAACAATTTCACCGCTGTCACGATTTATCACTTGGATTTCTACCGTATTGTTTGTCCAGACACATATGCCCAGTAGAAGCGCTTTCGTATCAATGTCAAAACTACCACCTTGACCAGGATATCCCCCATTTTTTACGTCTCCAACTTTCAAATCATCTTGGTGTTCAGTCGCCATTCGCGATTCTAGAAAGACACCTCGTAAAGAAATTACATCCATACTTAGTACACCTAACGTCTCAGCTCACAGGCCGCGCGCTGTTTGCGCGGTCCTCGTGGAGCTGCTTGTTATGTTTTTTATTCATTTGGTATCTTTGTGACTATTGCAGTTCTGAAATCTTTCGAATAATCCTCCACTCTCAAGTTTTTCGCTGATTCTACACATATCATTTGCATCCAACCTGATCTTTCTTTTGTAAAGGGACATACAATATAATCCCCGAATACATGCTTATAAGTGCCGATGTGTTTACTTAAGTTATCCGGCATAATTTCGGATTCACTTGGAACAATCCCAAGCATTCTGTTCGTACCTACTTTCCACATCCTCAAACCGGGTGTCCCATTTGTTACTTGAACTCGACCTCGCGTTTCATAGCAAGGGGATACTATATCGGGGTTCCCCTTGCACAATAATTCCTCTGCATTTGTCTCTAGACAGGCAAAAAGAATAACTGTGATTATAATTTTAGGGAACATAACGTCTGCCTCAGGCGCGCCGCTTTTTGGCGTCGCTCTGGAGGCACTTGTTATGGGCCACTACTCGTAACATTTATCTTCTTCCAACAAGCGTTGCTTTATTTTTTCGGCTTTTTCCTTTAATTGCTTTATTTCATTTCGTCTTTCCGGATTGCTATATAGTTCAAGCTTGAGCTCATCTGTGTTCAAACGTAATTGGTGGCACGCATACTTATATAATCTTTCTTTTTCACCAATGTCTGAGGCTTCAACAATCAAAATAGCAGATCGTACGTCAATAATGTTCTGTAGGTTTCGTGATATTTCATCTACAAAAAATAATCTTTCGTGATCTTCCCACATTTTCTCCAACATGTAGAAAGCGCCCAAAGAAGCAAAGATAAGACTTGCAACAATTATTACTACTCCTTTTAGTATGCTTTTCATCGTCTAGAGCCCATAACGTCTGCGATCACATGCGCGCGTCTTTTTGCGCGTCATTGTGGATTGCCTTGTTAAATGTTTTATTCAAAATTTCTACTTCTCTATCACAAGTTAATTGCACAACTATTGTACAGTTCTTTAATGTCCATAACTTATTATCAGTAGTAAACCAAGCATCTTTGCGGAGCTTGTAATTATCAGCAACTTTCTCTAAATCAGGATTACCACTGAACGGACCGCCAACGAACTCTATAGGAATAATTGCACTACCAGTTGACATAAGCTCATAGTTCTTATTTAGAAATATTATATAAAACCCTCCCAGCTTTTCTAACCGATTCCAGCCATGCTTGTGACTGATGCTAATGGTTTTCAGAGAATTACCTTTGTATATAAAAGCTTGAGTGAGTTCAGCATAATATTTTTCTCCATTCCTTTCATATTTTCCAGAGATCAATTCCATCAAAGCGATATGTTCTGACGTCTCAATCAGTTCGTCTATTTCAATTTCTTCAGAATAAGGCTTTGTTGCGTAAGAATAATAGCAAGTAAAAATTAGTAATATTGTTGCGATACTTTTCATACATTTAACGTCTGCGATGAGCCGCTGGGGAAAGCAGAGCGAAGCGGCGCTTTACCCAGTCGGCCTCGATTGCCTTGTTATATGATTCTTTACTTAACTTCATAACCTTTGTCTTCAAGATATGAGCTTACGGCAGCTGTCATCATATTTTTACATCCAAGTCCTGCTACGTGACTAATTCCATCCGTATCTGGGTTTGAAAGGTGAATCCAGCAACTAATTTCCTCTTTTCGTTTTCCTAGGCAGAGTTTCCCGGTAATCGAATCTAAAGCGGGATCAACTTCGTACAGTATTTTTAGTAATTCCGGTTGAATCTCATTTTCAGAAACTTCATCACCTTCCCTTAAGACAAAAAATGTCTGTTCAAGCTTGTCTTTCTCAACATCAAAAACTCGCTTGTAAGTATTCATGTCATATAACGTCCTGGCTCAGACGCGCGCGCTTTTTGCGCGTCGGACTGGAGCCGCTTGTTAAGTGTACTGCCCCTAAACGAAGAACGAATATTTAAGTTTTGTTTCATCAGTTGCTCCAAATACGGAATTTAGTATTTTCTTGGTAGTTTCAGCCAATACCTCATCATTTGAAGACAAATCAGCATCCAGAAATAATGAACCATCAGAACCCGCAGTTTCGCGGACTTCTATGCCCAAATCAGAACATATTTCTCTATATTTAATTCCGTTATTAATTTGATTCTCAGTAACTAGCGGGAAATCCATTTCAATTTTCCTTCCATTTTTAGAAAATTGAATAAAATCTTCTTTTCCTTTTATTGTAATAGTAAGTGACGTGAATGAAGGTTTCGAGTTTAAAAGCAAATTAAATTGTTTTGCTAGGTCTATGAACTTTCCACTTGTAACGAACTTTTTTCTGGGCAAAACCAAGTAAGCTAAAACTGCTATTACAGTTATGGTAATAATAGTAGTTGTCATGTTTTATACACTTAACGTCTGCGGTAACCCGCGCCAGAATTATCACCGCGAAGCGACAACACAAAAGAGCGCGACGGGTTGACTGCCTTGTTATGTGTTTTTCTCATTCTTCCACTTTGAAACTAAACCTTTTCTCAATATCTTTAGAAGCATCTTCAGGAAAGGTACTACGCTTTGCGTTACTTATTGCCACATCATCAATTCGACTATCTCCAGAACTGCGAGAAATCTCTATTTTAGTGGGTTTCCCATCTGATGCTATTTTAAGGAATAGGTGAACCTCGCCTTCAAGCAGAACCCCATTTTCATCTTTAGGGTAACTCGGGCTCACGCATATTATTCCTCCGACATCTGGTTTCGATAATTCAAAGCTAACTGGATCTACAAGCAAAGTCTTCTGCGTCGAGGTCTAAAGCAGAAGCAGTCATTGCTATCCCTAGCAAAAACGCTAATTCTATTATCTTCAATCTATTACACATAACGTCTTGCTAAGCGGCGCGCGCTTTTTGCGCGTCCGGTGGAGCGTAGCGGAACGTATTTGAGCAACTTGTTAGAAGGTTTATTAATTTTGTTTTTCATCGTCTATTTGATACAGCCTTGTCGCGCTTTGTGAAATATCACTTCCCATAAGCTCGTCCACATATTTTTGAAACTCAGGAAGGAAAATTGAACGTCTCTGTTGCCAATATTTCTCCCATCCTGGGCTGTCTTTTACAATAATGATTGATTGTGAGATTGAATCCTGGATTCTTGGATCAAGTGTTCCTTCTTTAACTAGATAGTAATTATTCTGATGTACCCACATTAAACTATGTAACATTAATATCGCTCTATATAGCTCATCAGGCTTTAGTAACTCGGGGTCAGTTATGAAATCGCGAAAGAGGCTAGCACTTCCTCCTCCGTCGAATGCCAATTGGGCATACCATTGAGCGGTCTCAGAACTCGCTGCAATGGCCGATGATGATTTAGTCGCTTTCGTATTGTCTCGCAATTGTACTCCAACGAAAATAAGCGAAATAACTATTGCAATTGCTGCAATCACTTCTGCTAGGTTTGCGATCTCTGAGAGTTTGGTTTTCATCTTTCTGACCTTCTAACGTCTGCGCTCAGCCGCCGCTTCCCGCGGTCGGCTGGAGAACCTTGTTATGTGCTTTTGTCGTTACCATGAGTGTTGTTCCCTTTACTTTCGATACTATGACTCTCGACCCTACTGGAATAGTAATTTCGCCATCGTCCGACAATGCTGACCAATGTACTCCATTTAATATAATTCTCCCCATAACATCGGAGGCAATTTCTTTAGTAACTATTCCAAATTGATCTATCAAATTATCGGTCGTATTTACAGTCGATTTCCCATCTTTCGGATGCAACCCAAGTTTTTCAAACGACTTGTTTAGTAGAGTTCCAAATGTCATTCCAAAAGCATCAGCTGCCATTACTCCTAGAACTACCGCAGCCCCAAGTGCAAGAATTATTTCCATGCTATTTGCACATAACGTCTGCGATGAGCCGCTGGAGAAAGCAGAGCGAAGCGACGCTTTACCCAGTCGGCCTCGATTGCCTTGTTAGGTGTTAGTGGTTTGTTGGACACTTATAATACTCGGCGAATGTTCGATCCAAATTTGTGACGGCAAAATTTGCATTCATTTGTATCCCAGCCATTGTAATATGATTCGTTCGGCTGTCGTAAGGGCCCTGATTGTTAGGTCTGGCTTCAGACTCTTCGATATCATTTTGAGAAAGTTTTTCGCAGTCGCAAGGGAGCGAGTTCCCTTCCAAAAGAATCCATATGCCCCTTTTTTCTTGCTCAATTGCATATTCGCAATTTGAGTTAGCATAACTTTCACTGGGAAGGAGTAGTAATACCATCAAGCTATAAAAGATGAATGACATGACACCTAACGTCTGCCTCAGGCGCGCCGCTTTTTGGCGTCGCTCTGGAGGTACTTGTTATGCCTAACTGCAATCAGAAGTATGTGGAACTTCAATTTTTTTGTCATTTTCATTTATAAAATATAGTTTTCCATCTTTGTACATTGCGTTCAGTGAAACACTGAAAACCCCTATATCAGGTACTGATTTAGGAATTGGCCATCCTTCAAAGTACAAAATTGAATCTCCATCAATAATTGTAATACACTCTTGATGCCACAGAGTTTTACCTAATTCATTATTAGAAATAGTTATCCTGCTACTTGTTGTGTTTGGTGGGGAAATCGCTATCTCATTTGACGATTCATTTTTTATATATCCGTAGTAGGTTGCTGGGCATGCTGATAGAAGTAGAGCCACATAAGTAATTTGAATCACCCTTGTCAATTTTTTAATGGGCATAACGTCTCAGCTCAGACGCGCGCGCTTTTTTGCGCGTCGAACTGGAGCCATTTGTTATGTGTTTTAGGCAATGATATTGCTCCAATTGTTGTAAACGGCCAAAGATGACCATGCAACAAACAAAACACCTAAACCGACTCCCGAAATAAGATTGATATCTTTTTCTAGCTTTATTCCTCGCGGATAATTACCTACTGTTGCAACCAGTAGGAATGTGCGACCTATATTAAATAGAACGACACTCCATAGCACATACCATAGTATAAATTTCAATATTTCAGATATGGCTTCTATTATTGTGTCCATAATTTAATTACACATAACGCCCGCATAAGCTGCGTAGCAAACTGGGCTTTTTTTTGCGCTTTTGTTCTTTGCAAAAAAACGACCGGTTTGCGGAGTCAGTCTTAATGCGATTGTTATGCGATTTCAATCGACCACCTTTAGTTGAATTTGAGCACCTTCGGGTAGATCTTTGATTTGTTTTGCTACATGGCCTGAAAAACGAATAAGCTCTACTAAAGGTGCAGTTTTAATATTTGAAATAGCGTACTCGCCACCAAGTACACTTGGTGTTACAAGGCAATATTTTTGGTCGTCAGTTAATGGACCGAGGTTCTCATTTGCCAGATCAACTAGAGCTTGCATATACCAATCTTCTAGGAACTCTTGGCCTGTAGATAGGGCATCCAGCTCTTCTCGGCTATTAGCTATAAGCTCGCAATACACATCCTCTGGGCACATACGCCAATAGTTACCAGAGGAATCTTTAATCATTAGATTCCCAAAGTCGTTTTCTCCGACGACTTCGATGGGGTCAATGCCAACCCAACCCCATGATTCTTCAATTTCTTGAATGATGCTCATAACTTCCTTTTACGCATAACGCCCGCATAAACTGCGGAGTAAACTTGGCGACTTTTTTGCGTCTCTTTGCAAAAAAGACGACTGGTTTACGGAGTCAGATTTGATGCATTTGTTAGGCATTTTTACATCGATATCCTTCTGGCCACTTTTCTACATCTTGATAGGTAGAACTGTATTTCTTTTCACCAGTAACTACCATACTTGAACAATCGAGTAAGCACTTGATAAAAAACGGTGCAGGATTGCTCCAGCTTTCATTTTGCACCGACTCTTTTGAAATTTTACTTGTTGTGAATTTAACCTGTAACTCAGCTTGAGAAATTTGATCTAGATTGAGACCATTATTTTCAAGATCTTGAATCATCCAATTTCTCAAACCTTTTACTGTGTTTAACGGGACGATTTTTTCCCCATTATGAAAACACTCCTCAGAAAGTACATTTAGGATTAATACTCCATCTTCCATTTCTTCGAGTCTGTGATAGTCAAACATTAACTCCCAGCCACAAAACATTTGACCTAAATTTTGGGCATGATGTTTAAGACGTTTGATACTCATTATTATTGCCTAACGTCTGCGGTAACCCGCGCCAGAATTATTATTGCGTAGCGACCTCATAAAAGAGCGCGACGGGTTGACTGCCTTGTTAGATTGTTTGCTCATTTAATTTACACTCAATATGAAATTGGCACCTAAAATCAATAAAGTTAAAGATACGCATAATATCCATAGTGGCGCTACATATTTGAAAAATGGATGAAACATTAAAAATACGGGGTTACTAATAAAACTAATCCATTTTTCATTTGATTTTTCTGGCGTCCAATATGCCAAAGTGATGTTGAAAAATAGATAATATATGTAAATATTTAAAGCTATTCCTCCGGCTAAAATAACTATTCCTAATAGATTCATTGGCAATCTAACGCCCAGGCTCAGACGCGCGCGCTTTTTGCGCGTCGAACTGGAGCCACTTGTTATACGTTTTCAAATTCATCCAAATATTCCGCTTCTTTATTGGAATTGGATATATGCAATAAAAGAACATTGTCTATATTCACAGATGGATGAATCGCACCATTTTTACAAAACCAAAATACTTCCTTTAGTGGTTCGTCGTCGTGCCATGTGGTCATTACGAACTTCTCATTTGGGATCTCACCATAATCGTGCTCTGCCATATTTGAATTATCCACGGAATCGTCCCATGTACTACATTCATCACCCCACGCCATCATGTATAAACAACCCGAGTTAACTAACCAGTCACTTACTGCTCCTTGCCATTTGGGCGACACGGAACCTTCGACTATAACCACTGACCGGAAAGGGTTCATCTCTAAAATATTTGGTAATTCTGCCTCGGGTTGTAATTGTAAATACTTCATATCCAAATAGACGTATAACGCCTAGGCTAACAGGTCGGCTCGCTGTTTGCGCCGATCCTCGTTGAGCCTCTTGTTAAGTGGTATTAAGTCCATGCTTTTGTCTTATCAGAAGCGACTGAAGATATGGAACCACTCACAACATCAAATTTATATTCAAAAGCTACACATTCAAATGTGGTGTCATGAAAGGTTAATATGAAATGACGAAAATCATCATATCTGCAAGGATTGTGGTTCGTATGTACTGAGTCCATTTTTTCTAAAGTTCTAATCCACGATGATTCTAAAACTTCCCACGCTGCGAAAGCATCCAGTCCTCTAGAAGCTAAAGGATGGTCAGAAATTGTGTCTTCGGAAGGAGGGCCAAACATATGGACATAAGGGCCGATGAATTTCACACAAACTATAGGCTCCACACTTGAAGAATGTCCCACTACGTTTACATAACTTCCATCCCAATCCGAATTGGGATCAGTTTCGGATGCGATGTATAGCAAATCCAGTTGATGTTCGGCAGCCACAACCGCAGGTAGCGGAGCCCCAATATCGCAAGGAGGTAAATCTCCCAATTTAACAACTTTATCTTTTTCATCAACTTGATACATTGCTAGTTCCTATTCCACTTAACAGTTTATTTTACGGCGATTGCCGTATATTTCGGCTTTTGTTCATGTATTAATGTATAGCTAATCATTTGTTATAAATCCATCTGATATTAATGACTTAATGATTATTCATTGGTATGAGTCAAATATAACTCGCTTGTGCCATATAACCCAACTCTTGT
>WLWI01001629.1_pt1 | contig 19388 bp, 17 predicted proteins | sample 6701501 | NCBI WGS metagenome assembly WLWI01 (sample SAMN12718690, study PRJNA515312) | sponge metagenome | isolation source: marine sponge | host: Mycale hentscheli | place: New Zealand: South Island, Marlborough, Capsize Point | collected 2014-11-01
ACGGAGGGTCAAAGTACAAAATGACATACATACGTCCAAACATATATATAAATAAATAAACAAACATCCCCGATTTTCAATTGTGTTACCCCTGTAAGTGTCTCGCTCGCTACGCTCGCTCGCCAATAACTTACACTGATATAAAGTATTGATATACCATGTGACTATCACATGATGTACTAGTGGCATGCTTGAGCACAGCTGGTGAGCGAGCTAGCTTAGCTTATAAATGACCTGTGAAAGTATTGATATACCATGTGACTATCACATGATGTACTGGTGGCATGCTTGAGCACAGCTGGTGAGCGAGCTACTGTAGCCTAGCTTATAAATGACCTGTGCTCCTGACAAAAAGCACTCCAGCTACTTGAATATAGCCGGATTTAAAAAAAAAAGACATATGGTAAGGGGTTTCAATGGCATAGCAACCATACTCCGCAACTATTTGACTTAAATACAACAACAACGCCTGAAATTACCACACACTTTATAGTCTTACTCTAAATTATGACTTGTTTACTGGTACAGTAGCCAAAAAAGGCAACTAATATGTCTATTTGGAAGTAGTTCACGTTGTGCTGCTATTCTTGAGCTAAGCAGTACCAACACAAGACTGACTGGCTCTCCTGACTTGACTATTGGACAATGGATGAACAATACTGTTGTGTAGGGCTATAACTATGACAAACAGCGCATTAGCCGAGATAATTTACCACCGCCGCTAATTTGAATAGAAAAAATGAACACTTAAGTTTGTAAGACTTATCTGCGTCCACAACAAAATCAGATATGTCAGACACAACATAAATTGATGATACAGGTAAAGATTGATAAACCAAAGGATTCTGTTCCAAGCAAACACAAAAACGCGAGGGTCAGAGTACAAGATGACATATGTACGTCCACACATATTTCCCCGATTCTCAATTTGTTACCTCGGTATAGTATCTCACTCGCTTCGCTTGCTCGCCAACTAACACGCCTGTCACACCATAGTCATGTGATTCTCTAATCTTCTAACCTTCAGTCCCAACTTCTTCTTGAGGTCTCTAACCTCTTGATCACTCAAGCTGCTCATCTCTGAATGCTCTTCATAAAAGTCTTTATGGAAGGGCTTGTAGTCGATCTAACACACACACACACACACACACACACACACACACACACAGTAACTTCCTCCCATAGTGTCTTACATGTACATATTTGCTGCCATAAATAAAACGTGTATATCTTGTAAGGGAGACAATTGCCATGGCAATGTAGTCACTGCTGATCTGGCCTTGTGGTGAGCCATCACCATAAAGTGTCACACCTACCATCTTACAAACCACACCCTTTCTACTACACCCACCCACACTCACAGCTGAGTGGTCCACTGGCGGTAATGGGTCTATGACCTTTGACCTCTCAGAAATGATGGGATATCCATCTGAATCGTAGTCGACATCAGCATCGTCCTCCTCCACTATAATGGGGGCGTTGGCTCGAGCCTTGAAATAACTCTCCTGCACAAAGAGAACATGGTAAGGGGTGGTTATTTTACTGATAAGCACACTAGCAGAGTGCTCCAATAGCACATAGACAGCAAGACGCGATAGAGAATGTCATAAAATGTGTTTCTGCACCAACATGTGCGTGTGTGTGTGTGTGTGCAGGGTGGAGGGGGAGGGGTACAAAGTACTTAGATAGAGGGCCACACAATAGCACTTGATAAGATTGACTTATGGGGTGATGGGTTCGTTATGTACATACACACACACACACACATATATATGTATGTATGTATGTTTGATAAAGCAGAATGTATCACTGGCTAGCATTCCAAACAGATCCCTCGAGTCCATTGCAACCACACCCACCACCACACCCACCTGATCATCCTCTTCCTCAATGTCATCTCTGACTGATCTAAACAAACATGAAAATAGCAACAGTAACCATGGAAACATACACACTATAGGCAAGCAAGAATAACAGCAGAGTGTGTTTTATTAAATCATAGGCTATTATAACTCTGTTAGACTCAGCCAGGCTGGTCACATTAGGTAAAGGGTCATGTCTGAGCAAGTTGTACTCTATAGTTTGGGATAGTGTCAACTGTTGCTATGGCAACAGTGAAACCTCAAACTTACTTTGGAACCTTCTTCTTCTTATTTTCTTCACTCTTTATTTCACTCTGAACACAAACACAACAAACACACGCATCTCTAATACCACCACAGGAGGGAGGGAGGGGAGTGGCCGCCAGATCGATTTGGCTGTTTAAACCAAATCCTAATTGGATTCTGCCTAAGTTGAAGAATCTCCAGCTATTGAACCCCTTGTCTTTATTGAAACTTCATCTTGAACACTAAACTTTGAGCCCCTATATAAATTAGCTTTCAAAATAAATTCAATATTGTCTACCACTATTGAGTGTGGGAATAGCTGCATCATTCTCAGCAATTGTAAGAAACACTTGCCAATACTCTGCAACTCTGTTAAATACTATTGTGGGTTTGACATATTCACTAGAATTTTCTGCCTCTCTCCACCATCCCCTTTAATTTCTTCTTCACAAGTTCTTTATAATCAAGTCTAATTTAGCATGCAAACTCATACCAGGATATAAATCCCCAAGAGGTAAACATATTTGAAATTTTAGGTCAAAGGGTGGGGCTGTTACTTCATGAAATTAATAAAATTTTCTGGGAAGGGAAGGGGAAATGAAATGCCCTCCTAATAAATCCCCTATACCTTAGCTATAAATGTAGTGACCGGTGGAACACACTATCTCAGTTGACAATGACTAGCAGTGGTTCAGTGTTTTGCGACAGTAACAACGTAGCACTCACTAACAAGAAACAGCTTTAGTGGGTGTGGTCAGAAACAATTAGCTCTCGGGTCATGTGATGACACAACTACACACAATTAGCCCTCTCTCTGCAGCACAACTGAAGTCTTACCTGGACTAAAATTTCAACAGAGAAGTTGAACATGCAAGCCAAGTTGATACACTTCCTACTGCTTTAACTAATGCTAACGTTCTACCTCAATGCCAGCCATGAAGGCTTCCAGTGGGTCACCTTCATCATCTCCTTTATCCTCTTCATAGTCACACCCGTCATCCTCATTATAGCGGAATTCCCTAGCAATCTTTTGCTTCACCATTTCCTCAGTCTCTCCTCCTTCATCAGCACTCTCTTCAGAAGATTGGTTAAAGTAACTAGAACACCAAACCACCATCTTCAATCCACAATGGCCACAGCTACTCCTGTTAAAGAAACTCACTCTTCTTCATTATGATGTTTACCCCTCCAACCATCGCCTTTGTTTTCATTTTTAAAGGATGAAAGTTCCCCAGACTTATGAAAGCTACTGCTCAGTGAGAAACCTCCATAACCAAATCCTTTTTTCTTCTGTTGTTTCCAAGACATTATTGTGCCTTCTCCGGAGTTTCAGTGCGGATTAGGTACGTAGCGTTTATAAAGAATGGAGTGGTTTTCGAAACGAATTTAGGTAAAGCGTTTCTTGCGAACATGCTGCGGTATTTTTTGTTAAGTTTTTGTATTTTTTTTTACAGACATAAAATAATGAAATATTGGCTGATAAGAATTATTTAACTAGTGTTCAGTTTTCTTTTTCTTCTTTGCAAGAATATCTTCAAGGAGTAGCCAGTTCTGTCAATCATAGCATCTATAGCTGCTAATTTTACTTCCACTTGGCGTCTGTGATCATGGGTCCTTATGTGCTGCTTAAAATAAACAATAGACAATATTATAAAAATGTTTATAATTTTAATAGAACTACTCCAGCAGACTTAGCTAAACATCTAACTATCTTGTGATTACAATAAATTTGGTCGTTTATCCAATATATATGGCTATACTGTTTAGCTTTAACTAAAAGGCCACCCAGACACTGGATATTATGTTCACAGTTTGTATTACTGAAAATATGAGACAAGCTCAATACCCTAGTCCAATCATTATAGCTGTGTTCACAGCAGTCACAAAATCCTGGACTTTTCTTCACACTCCTGTCACTGTGTCTGCCTCTACGAGTTCTTCTGGATTTGCTAAATGTCTTGGACGTCCTATAGGATCTGGGAGTATCAAAAGGACACGAGTTGGGATGGCAATTCTTCCTAGGGACCGGCCACACCTCCATTTCGTGAACTAAGGGTTGGTACAGTCCAGAATTATCCTCTATTCTAAGGAATGGGGACTTTAGCCTTGTTACTATATTAATTGATGCAGTACAAAATGAATTTATGAATTTGTATTTCTCCTGTATTTAATTATTACACTTACTTCTGTAATACTTCTCCTTTTTCTGTGGTAATAGGTTCAATTTCTGTAACTTTATGAAAAGTTCATCCAATAATACAATCTTGACTCCAAGTCTCTTTGCCTTATGAACCAAATCAGCATCTGACTGGTTTTTATCATAAAAACAAAAACAATAACAATCATAAAATAGATTGAAACTTTCTCACCTAAAGGTGTCTGGAAAGGAAAAAAAAGCGAAGGAAAAAATGTGAAAAATCTTAGTTGTTGCCAGGGATTTGAACCCAGGGCCACCAGCTATAGCCACCGGTGCTCTAACCACTGAGCTACGACAACCCTCGACTTCCAAGACCATCACATTTCCCCCCTTTATACTGTTGAGTAGTACCGCTTGCTGCAGTCTCGTACTCAACAGACCACCAATTATGTGCTGTCAGAATACCTTTTCGGTGTCGACCGGAAACACCTCCCCCTCCGGAGAGGAGCCATAATGTGTGGATTGAAAAGGCTTTAACATCACAATTATCAAGTTCTGACCTTTCAATCTTGTTTTTATGAACTTGATAATTAATCATATAATAGTAGCAAACTATTCTTCTGATGAAATTTATTACTTTGCATTGAAATAATTATATAGGTTTTGTCCATAACTTACTCCATAGTGCTTTCTCCTGCTATGTTCCCTTTTATTTGAATATGGCTCTTTAGTATTGATGACTAAATAACTGACGGATTTGGAGAGCCCCTTCTCTACTTTGCCACCATGGCGGACCAATCTTCTCTCCAGCGAAGTTTTGTGACTGTATCCTTTCAAATGCAAAAAATATGAAGTCCCTCTCAGGAATTGTGGAGGAGCTAAAAGAAATAAAAAGAAATTACTGCAGGTATTATTAGAAATCAACAGCGTTCGATGGCCTGGAATTTACGCGAGCTTGCTTACAGGATTTGCGGGAAGTGGACGACGTAGACATCAGACAATACACACTACGAAATAAGATTCAAATTCAGAGACGGAACGCGTTATTTTACGCATGCGTCTTGCTTTCGCAAAGTTTTATTTTTCTGTAAAAACGGTTTCCCGCCCCCTTTTAATAAATGAATATGTACGTCTGACAACCATTTCCAGATTTCACTTAACCACCCCCGCGGTAAATTTAATTATAGGCATCGCCGTTGTGGCAGTTTCCTTATCGCGGGGGCGTGTCTAGCTAGTAGCCGGGCTGATATTAGGGGCTGACCTTGAATCTATCTTCTTCGAATAGTGACAGTTTATTTTTAGATGGAGAGACCTTCCCCAGGAAAGGAATAAAGTTCACAGCTGGTTTCCTTGTCATGTCCACGCCCTCTCACCTCTGGCTTTTAGACTGGGAATTTATGTAGTGAGTTTATATACCTGTAAGAAGTTGTGGGGTTCTATGTCCTCGGGAGCGTCGTCGGGAAATTGCAAGGAAAAGACAAGCTTTAATGGTCAAGTGGGAAAAATGCCGACCAAGAAAACAGCTGTTTTGTTTCTATTTGGAGTTATGTGTGGAGTAGTGGTGTCCCCTGTGATGTGGATGACTCTGCAGAACCCCACTTTCATCGGTCAGTGCAGCAACATAGAGGTAGTTCAAAGCAGAACTCTCAGAATATCCAGCAGGGATAAAGAGTCTGAGGTTAGGGAAGAAATGCCAGGTGCTGGAGAACGTTTCTTGAAAACAAAGGAATTTAATTTGACGTGGGTGGAAAATATAATGCCACCTAATTCTCCATCCATTCGCTATCGACAGCTTGCCATGGAGTTTGCTCGTAGGAAGACCTTGTATGTGGGCGTGGTGACGGCCAAGAAGTATCTCCACACACGGGCATTAGGTATTTGGAATACTTGGGGACAGGGAGATACGTTTGATCTCCAGTACTTCTCATCCCCGTCAGATAACCTCAGCGTGAGCCTCCCTATCGTCACCTTACCGGATGTGAATGATTCAGTATACCCTCCGCAGAAGAAAGTCTATCGTATGCTTCATTACATATACGAGCATCATTTAGACGAGTACGACTTTTTCATGAGAGCAGACGATGATGTCTACGTACGTATGGACTTGATGATTAACCTCCTCGGCACCATGAACCCTGCCCAGGATATCTACATGGGTTCACCTGGGTTTGGACGCACGGAAGACTTGGAACGTATCAAGCTCCGCAAGGATGAGCACTACTGCATGGGAGGACCGGGGGTGTGGTTTAGTCGAAGTGCGCTGAGGAAGTTGGGACCTCACCTGGAGGAGTGCCTGAAGGTATGGTGGTGGTAGTTGGGGGAGTTGATGAGGTGGGGGAGGAGTTTGGGCGGTTATTATAGGAGTCAAGCACACTTGAAGTCAATTATATTGTATTGTGAACAAGAAAATATATTCCAATTTTGTAGAATTCTGACGATTAGAATTCTGACGATTAGAATTCTGACGATTCTAATTTGGTAGAATTCTGACAGCTCTTCTCTGAGGTGTTGGAGAGTTTCAAGTGATTCTCTCCTTTGTTTTTATTCATTCATTCTTTCTCTGTGTCTGTCTGTGAACAGTGCTTTCTAAAAGGCCAATATTATTGCCTTTGACTTTTTTTTTTTTTTTTTTTGAAGAAAGCTCATTAAATTTAGACTACAGCTTGGTCCTGGTTTAAGGCATTCCTTAGTAGCTTTTGAAATGATTCTTCCAACTGTGTTGCTGTCACTTGTGGCTGTGTTGCTGTCACTTGCGGCTGTGTTGCTGGCAAGTCTTTATATTTGGAGAAAAAATTAATCCGTTTTTATAGAAGAGATTGGAGGTATTAAGTAGTTATGGCTGCACTGTTTCCAAACCCTCTTACTTGATAGTCTCAGCAGCTTGTCAGCTGGTGGGACTGTTCCCATCAATTCTCTCTGTCCGTGAGATTGGATTAAATGTATTAGCTCAGGAAGTACAGAGGGTCAGCAGCACCTCTGGTGCTTATTGGAAATGATTGTAAGCAACTCAGGGGTAAAGTTAACTATTTATTAATTATTAGTAGAAATATTGGTATATGGAGAAGATTTCAGGCACTACTAGATTCTTATAATAATATGCTTGACAGAACAGTCAGCTCAGCAAAAACTTACTTCACACTACCCAAAAGATATTTCACATGTGTGTGGCCTCCTTAGTGCACAGGCATCCTGGCTCTGCCAGGTGTGCGTGACCACCTAGCGGCAGCAAGAGAATTTACATTTTATTATTTTTTGCATTTTGTGTGTGTGTGTGCGTGTGTGTGTGTGTGTGTGCGTGCGTGCGTGCGCGTGTGCGTGCGTGCGTGTGTGTGTGTGTGTGTGTGTGTGTGTCTAGTGAACATGATTTATTGTTCCTTGGGTTGTGACAGGTTTGTTGTGTAGTGTCTATTCATGCATGTGTTGTGGAATAGTGGAGGGTCCACTCATAAGGACATGGCAGAGAATGGGACTCGGCTAGTCACTCGCAAATGTAAAATATAGTTTTATTTTTCTTCTGCTATGAATTCATTCAGCTGTGAGTTAGTTGTGACAACAGTTCCTTGAAGAGCTGTAGTTGATTCATAGTCTATGCAGTGAAGGCACATGTTAATTAGTCAGTAATGATACAACTTTATGTAGATCAGAGTTGTCTGGTCTATTGTATTGTATTCATGAACTGGTAAAGTTATTCTGAAACTGGACTAGTACACGTGAAGTCATGTAATGAGTTGGGAGCCATCTATTAGGACTTGCTAATCAGTTTATTATTCATGTGGTGATGTTCACATTCTGCGAGCTCACAACGACACTTCACCAGTTAATACATTCTCTCTGATAGTTTTGTTTATTTGTTGTTTGTAGTCAACTACAAATGCATTTGTTTATTTTTATCATTAAAATAATGGACTCTTTCTAAATGGTAAGGGATGTAAAGATTACATACCCTGTTCAGTGGTGTTGACATGGTCTCTTTGTGCATATTAGAGGTGTGTCGAGAAGAGTAGCCAGGTGGGTAGCATCTGGCATGATATTAGGTAAGGTGTGAGTGCAGGAAGAAGGCATTTATCGTGTAAGAAATGACTGGTGGGTTCTCTATAAAACTATTCTGGTATAGCAGCAACTGGCATTGCAAACGGACTTGATGGCTGTCATCTGAAGCTGGGTGGGGACTTGATGGCTGTCATCTGAAGCTGGGTGGGGACTTGATGGCTGTCATCTGAAGCTGGGTGGGGACTTGATGGCTGTCATCTGAAGCTGGGTGGGGACTTGATGACTGGGCATGCTTGTGAGATATAACAGTTTGCTTCTGGTGCACTCATAAAAGGTCTTAAATCATCGTTCTGAGTTAAGTTCATACCTAAATCAAGGGTTAATTGTCAGTCATCTCCTAAATCAGAGCGTGACAGACAGACAGACAAACAGACAGAACGACTACTATAACCCTCTCACTGAGGGTTAATAACCACAGCATAAAGAAATGCTTCAGTACAAGCTGAAACTGAGTCAGTCTTGCAAACATGCACCAAATACTAATAGGATCTCTCTGAAGCTGCAGTGGCTGGTCAATAGCCTGTGATTGACACTCTAAAGAAAACAACAGAACACAAACACAACATATACAGTACATGTATTAGAGGCCAGCCACAGCTGGTAATTGTTGCTAAGAGTAAAGGAATATTAGTAAGGCATTGGATAGCATCTGTGACATTACAAATGATAGCTTTTAGCGAGTTTGAAGTCCTTGGTCTGTTAGTTGTTGTGAAGCTTTTCTTTGGTGTTGAGTTATGTTCTGTCTTCAGTAGTTATGAGAATAGAAATATGTGCTCGAAATGTGTCTAAAAATTGCTGGGAAATATGTGCTCTTTGGGAAAAATTTCTCTGGGAAACGTGTTCAAGGGAAAAAATGCTCGTGGGAAATTATGAAAGCTGTACATGTATCTATTTTAAATTTTATATTCAATCAATTATGGTGTGATATTGTGATTTGATCTGTAGCACATTGTCATCGTGGAATAACTCAATACTTTACCGAAATCATCTCATTGCCCATCACTGATTATGTTGGTAGATTGAAGTGAAGTTATATTTTGAAGATATATGGTAAATAAGTGACCTTGCACAAAAAAATCTGGCACAACATGACTCTCTCTCTCTCTTTTTTTTTCCCTCCTGACAAACATGTTGTTTGGTAGCAGCCAGGTATAGAGCTATTCAAGTTTTATAGTTGTATCTTCAACTGTTTCTTATGTGCTTGCCTAACTGCTTCAATCTGCTGGGTTCTTGAATACATTTTAAAGAAGTAAAGCTATTCTGGCATTAACGAGTGCCGGTGTATGCCTAATATTCTTGTAGACGGTCATGTATGTTTAGTCATTGTGTTATTTTAGTAAGTTCGAGGTGATCGTGGAATCAGCTCGTGTTTGGTTTCCTGAATATTGTGAAGCAATACTGATATTTGTATAAAGCGTGTTTTAACCCAGCTGGTGTTGTGTTGATGGAGATGGGTTGTTGTGGACACAGCAGGTGCGAACAACACAGCAACTAAGTGGCTACACGGAGCATCGGAGCATCAGGTGTGCAGACCGTGCTGGGTCTAGGCAAACAGGAATTCACTCTGGAACAATGTCTACACTCTATCTTTCTCTAGTAAATATACATGTTTTATCAAGCCTCCTGGAAAGTTACAAAACTCTTGGAAGAGTGGAAACAGATTTTGGAAGTTTTGTAGGTAAAGGTGTAGAGCTGGGAAGCTACAGTATGCTAGAGCCTTATTGTATTTATCATTTGGTGAAAGAATCGCTTACAATTGCTTTTTTTAATTTTTTTATTACAAAAATCACTTTTATCAGTTTACTTCTCAAAATGGAACACTTTGTTTCCAGTCAAATGTGGCATGGAGCTTATATTTTATTCAATTGCAATTAATTAATTAATTAATTCCTTTTAGAAGCTCTATCTGCTGCCACATTCTCCAGGTCTTAGTTGTTCATAGCTGGTAACAGCTATGAGGTCAGAGTGCCCTCTGGCCAGGTGCTAGTGACTAGAGGCATTGTAAGGGCAGCTGAGTGTGGGTTAATTTAGACCACATCTAGGTGATGTGTGGTTAGGGAGGGTTCAGGTAAGCACATGTTTCCTTAGCCACATGAACTGGCCCCAACTGGCCTTGTGAACAAAGTCTGTTAATTAAATTGTTTGGTCACTTGATTTAAATTTGATTGGATATTATTGGGAAAGAATTTTCAATGTCTGCATTATGCCTGTACAATTTTGGCATAATAGGTAGACAAGGATTGGGCGTAATAGCATAATGTAGTAAAAATCTCCATTTTAGATGGACTTGAGAGTTGACTCGATGTTAGGTTATGACTGATTATATGGATCATAGCAATAACCAAACATTGATCTCAATCAATTAATTAATAGCAATTAATTAATTAATTTTAGAAGCTCTATTGTACAGGTAGCATTAATTGGCATAATTGAGTGAATAAAGGCACACATATTGCAGCAATGCCTAATATTATAGGCACAGTTATGTGGGCATTCTTATAAAGGAATTACAGCAATGAAGTGTTTGTGTGTGTGTGTTCTGTTTGTGCGAGTGTGTTGTGTTGTGTTTGTATGTGTTTGTGTGTAGCAAGTCTTTAAGATAACTACAAAACATAACTTTCATCTTCAGTGTAAATAGTATGGAATAGCTACAAGTTTCTACAGTTACAGTGTGGATTATAACATACTACTATGTTACACATTGTGAGATATGAGGATCATAGAAACATTGGTGGGTCTACTGTTGTGAGACTGACGAATGACTGATGATGATGATGATGATGTGTGTGTGTGTGTGTGTGTGTGTGTAGGCGGTGGTGGTAAGCTATAATGAAGATGTGGAAGTTGGTCGCTGTGTAAGCAAGATGGTGGATCTACAGTGTACTTGGGCATGGGAGGTGAGTTGTTGGTAAACATATTTAAGGAGCAGGCGGGGAGGGGGTGGGGATAAGGGTGGAGCCAAGTTGTAAGTGATGTTATACGAAGTTGAGAGGTTGTGGAGATTGCTTTAGCTAGTAACTACATATTTATTCCCTGAAGCAACCATTTTTACCTTTTTATATTATTGTATATGTCCCTTCAACAGAATCTCTACAATATTGTTAATGCAATTTGATACGTTGTATGACTTTAAAGTGTGTATTTCCTGCACTGTATCCCAGCATAGGATGGGTCTATAGAGTAGCATAGGTGACCTCTACATTCTGATTGGTGTTCAGTCATAACAACTACAGGAAAGGGTTTGGTGCTCTTTTTAAAAACATTTATAATTTTGCTTGTAGAGTTGAATAAAGTTCACAGATTCACCAAGCATAGAGATAGTTGAAGAAACCATCTATATAATAATAATAATAATAATGCCTGTGACCAATGACAACCATATGTATTCATGACTAATAATTCATGACCTAATGAATCAGAATGCGCCACATGCAACATTCGTGAACAAGTGAAGATCACAGGCTAACTGGTTAGCAACCAAACCCACACCTTAAAGTTTGAATTTACGTAGCATTTAGTGTCATAGAAGTCTTTGTGTAGGATATGCTAAAGTTAAAGTTTGCTCGCATTTCAAAACAGTAATCAAATTTAGATTTTTTTTAATTTTTCACCTGTCTTTGTTATTGTTGATGTTTCATCAGCATACTGAGGTTAAAGTGCTGAAGTATTAATGTACTAGCAGGAGCAACCCACGCTGAGAGGAGTGGTGTTATTTTTAGTGACTAGTTAAGTTTGGGACAGTATATGTTGTTTGTTTGACAAAGTAAACAAAAGCTGAAGTGTTTAGATCCTACTACTAATAGAGAACAGCCCAGTGAAGCAGGCTAAGTCAGGAGTGCATGTAATAGAGAACAGCCCAGTGAAGCAGGCTAAGCCAGGAGTGCATGTAATAGAGAACAGCCCAGTGAAGCAGGCTAAGTCAGGAGTGCATGTAATAGAGAACAGCCCAGTGAAGCAGGCTAAGCCAGGAGTGCATGTAATAGAGAACAGCCCAGTGAAGCAGGCTAAGCCAGGAGTGCATGTAATAGAGAACAGCCCAGTGAAGCAGGCTAAGACAGTCATTTGAAGTTACAACAGGCTACTTGATGAATGTGTGCATTTTTGGCGCTAAAGCTCCAGTACAGTTTTGGAATTTTTAAAACAGGGACCATGAGAAACACAAACTGTCGCGAGGATATTGAAAATACTGTCACTTGAAAGTAAATTATTTCATCTGTGTTAAAAGTAAGAAACTCCGAGCCGGGTCCTCAGCTACTGTAGCTTTCTTATGAAGTATGAGTTCTTGTGGTAAAGTATGTCGTGTACTAAGTTTCCGAATGCAAGCACACCAAAACTGGAACAATTATATTGGGAACAAAATACAAAGCAAAAGAACATTTCATATGTTTAATATGTTCAGTTTATCCGTAACACACACACACACACACACGAGGAATAAGAGAAAAATAAAGTGATCAAACTTAAATTATCGTCTTCCCCATGTGTGTGTGTGTGTGTGTATGTTTGTCTCAGACTAAGTCTCTGTTCTGGACTGACTACGAGAAAGTGACCAAGTCTGACAAGCTCTACACAAGTGCTGCAGTGCTGGCGGCCATTACCATCCATCCAATCAAAGACCCCAATATCATGCTACGTGTTCACCAATATTTAGAAGAGGTGCGGCTTCGCAGACTCATGAATAACGTGCGCAAGGTCCAGACAGGCATCAGCAGAGTGTCCCACCTGGTCCCTCAGAACCTCACTCACTTCAAACTCAGACAGAGGCAAGTCTGATGAATCTGTAGATAGTTCAAACTAGTAGTTATACATACTGACACACATACGTACATACATACATATACACATACATACATACACACATACATATATACACACATACGTACATACATACACACATACATACATATGTACACACATACGTACATACATACACACATACATACATATGTACACACATACGTACATACATACACATACATATATACACACACATACATACATACATACTTCTAATGTACTTCCACTTGACTTTTAAATGTATCCATACTGATTGTCTGAGTTGGAGATACATATACCTGATCAGCATCCATAGTGTTCTGTTAGTTAAGTATGACTGCATTGAGTTGATGGTGTTCTGTGTTGTGTTGTACTCTAGATTTTCTTACTCCACTAATTTCAATGCAGTTTCATTATGCCTGTTTATTAATTCACTATGTGGGCGTGGCACTTTAGGTTGCAGGCTTAACAATGTCATGTTATAATTTGACTTGTTCCTTTCTCTCCTCAGGTGGCTCTGGTATGACATTCTCAGCAACCCGACTTCACGCTATGACCTGTCAATATGGCGCTACTTCAACTCCACCCACTTGTTCCATCCCCAGGAGCACCTGCCTGTCGTCGCCATGCCAACCAGATTGGAACAAGGTGTCAACCAAGCACTGGAAGTTTTGCTTCAGATCATGAATGCGGATAGTAATCGTAAACGTGCGTTTGTTCCTCCGTGCAGATTTTACGACGGTTATGCGCTGCTAGATTACTCCTCGGGAGTTCAGTACAACCTTCATTTGTCCGTTCATCGCAAGGTCAAAAATAGAATTGAGCCTATTGAGCTGATGGCGAGCATCTTCTTGCCCTTCCACGGAGCAGGGATGGCTACTTACGAGAGGCAGTATATACTCGATCGCAAGATTGTTAATTTCATCATTAACGTCGCCTCCAACGTGAACTTGGAGGGCTTCTTGGAGATGTATCGCAGAGTCTGCATACTGGACGATAAAGTGAGCACACATCTTCATGTGTCGCTGTTTGGGAGCAAGAGTAGAGCCACTCAGCAAGTAGCTAATCTTGTGTCAGAGTACCCGAGAGCTCTTATCACTTCGTACGATCTTAGCGGCAGTAGCTTCTCCCACTCCATTGGTTACCACCATGTAGTGAAGAACCTACAGGATGACGACCTCATCTTGCTCATGGACCACACCCTCACCTTCACCAAGGACTTCGTCAGGCACATCCAGATGAACGTGGTACAGGGTCATCAAGTCTACATGCCCATTTTCTTCTCATTCTACAAGCCGGGGCTGGTGATGCAGTATTTGAGGAAGATGTCTGTACCAGAGATGGTATCTGCAGATACCGGTTTCTTCTTGAGGTACAACTACCAGGTTGTGGGAATATACAAGTCAGACTACGATGCTCTCCAGAAGAGAACTGTCAAGATAAAGGGCAGCGGAGCCAGAAATGATGACATAAGGTTTGTGGAGAAGCTCATCTCTTCAGACTTGTACGTCATGCGTGCTTTGGAGCCTTGCCTGAAGAGAGGCTACCAGAGCAGAACTTGCACTTCACTTTCAGGCATACAGAAGCAAGTCTGTGAGAACTCTAAAGCAGACGCCATTGGCAGTAAGAGGATGTTGGCCTCTTTACTCATAGATCACAATTTGTTGGATACAGGCTAAAGTGGTGGATGGGTAGCTTTTTAATTATGTGTCAGGCATTTCTCCTCATTTATATCAATATGTAAATCTGGCATTACCACTTTCTGATTATACATTGATCTGATTATTTATATGGCAATTAAATTAAAAAAATATTGGATGAATTACATGGGGACTGATCACTAGGGGTTTCCATGAGATTTTGCTTGCAGAATTTAAGTTAAAAGCAATGTGCATTATGCAGGCATGATGGGGTATATTTAGGCAAATATTGTTGCTTAGATTCAGTGAAGTAGCTTTAGCAATTCACTGAAGTGGCGTGACATACACGTGAGCTGGTCATCTGCAGTGAAGAATGCACTGATTGTACTGTCAACGTTCTATCTAGTAAAGAAGCATTAATGATTGAAGCAAAATAGGTTGAAATCAAAATGGGTAAAAATATTATTAGCAAACTGATGAATTACTCTACAAAATCGCGCTTTTTTGTAAGGTCAAGGGTCGTGTTTTGTTTACGCCCTCTCCCACGGAGCATGCGCAGTGGTTCAGATCACGTTCACCTCTAGCAGAAAACACTCTGAAGGTTGCAAAAATGGCTGCCATGTTGCGCAGACTGGTTGGCAGTGCTTCATCGGCCAGTAGGGTAGCCCAATCTTTCAGACATGTCCAAAAGGCGCCCCTTCCCGCCATCGCCTCATGGGGTGAGATAAAGCGGACTGGCATCTTTCTAGACTCGTTTTAAGTGTCAAGTTTGGGTATGTTTAGGTAACACCAGGTGGTATGCCAAAGCGGCTGCTCCTCCGCCCCAGCAATCTGCTGCAGCCTCTGCTGCGTCTATGACTGGTGCCAAGGGGAAGATAGTGGCTGTCATTGGTGCTGTGGTGGATGTACAGTTTGATGATGGATTGCCACCCATTCTAAACTCTCTGGAGGTGGAGGAGAGGTCACCTCGTCTGGTGCTGGAAGTAGCTCAACATTTAGGTAACTAGTTCTTGTGAAAAAGATTTCACTAGCAATCTTCAGTGCTTTAGTTAACACCAGTGTAGCATTGTGTTGAATTAATAGGGCAGTTTTAACACCTTTTTTCTAGCCAATATTTTCCAAATACTTTGATATAAAGTTAGTCTTGTGGTTTGTGTCAATAATACGGGGCTTTCCAATAGATGCCCACTCGCTGACAGGGTAGCAACTTGTGTTTTCTTTGTATGTCTTCCAATGGGTAGTGTTGTAGTGGGCATTGATTAGAGAACTCACTATTGTTGTGGTGGATATGATGGCAAGACTCCGTGTTTCACCTGATATATCATCATACATGATTATATCCTGTAGTCTCTGATCCACCAGAAGGTACAGTGTAGCACTCTTCATCGTATGTGGGTCCATGAAAAGGGCTTCCAGGCTCTGCCTTAGCACATACGAGACCTAGTCACTATTCTAGGCATGATTATGTGCCTACTATGATGTGTGCATTATAATAGTATAACAAACTGCACGAGTTCATCTGTGCAGGGAATCTACTTTGTAGGGGGTGGAATGGAAGTTGAACAAGATATTGTGTAAGCTCACACTGTCTATAGCAGTAAGCAGTATTGGAATGCATTAGTGGGAACTGATCATTATTGGAGGGTATACTCGTGTGAGTTCATGTACAACTCCCATTCCATTCCAGCGCTATTAATATTCAAGGCAATATACACTTACATAAATTTTGGTCAGTGAGAGTAAACTATGGACACATTTTGTTGCGTGAAAGAGACACTTTCAGTGCTTAAAAATGTGCAAGTCAAAACGCTAGTGCGGAAGGATTCCTAGGGAGGGTGAAGGTTTGTCCAGCAGGGTGAATAGTGTGTGTCTGTCCCCCCTTTTTTCTTTCCTTTTTTTTCTAAATGCAGCTGAAACTTTGCTTCCCCTAGTAAACATCGTAGATTTATTTGTTAACATCACATTAGTTACACTGCAACTAGATGGGTGTGCAGGGTGATGGTGGGCACTGATTAGAATTATTGCATAGCTAGTGGATGTGATGGCAGACTATCCGTGTTTCACCTGAAGGAGTCATTCATGATTATCCCTCGTAGTCTCTGATCCACAGCTAATGCTTTATAATGTTAGTTATATAACACATGCAGTCCCTCTGTTAAGAATCACCATCCCATTGTGTACGATGTCCCTACATCAGAGGTGTTTATTGTCTCCCCCAGGTGAGAACACGGTTAGGACTATTGCTATGGACGGTACGGAGGGGCTGGTGAGAGGTCAAGTGTGTGTGGACTCTGGCACTCCCATCCGTATTCCTGTGGGACCCAAGACTCTGGGAAGGATCATCAACGTCATCGGAGAGCCGATTGATGAGAGAGGACCCATTGGAGGAGGATTGTGAGTAAAATTATGAAGGAAGAAAGTATATCACAAACTGCTAGCACGTTATGTAGAATAGAAATAACAAATTGCACTCTGTTCTACCAATGATTTTTTGGTAATTTTTTCCACGAATGCCAGTTAATTGTGTCACTGCCTATACGTCAAGACCTTATGAAGACAGTAAGTACTGCACTGATGATTGATGTCAAAGTTGAGTACGTGAAATATAGCTTCTGGTGGGTGGTAGTGAGTGAAAGAGAGCTGACCCATTCATTCTGTAGAAGAAGTCATTGGTTTGGCTGGTGGTGTGCTTTTATTGGCACCTTAAGTCAAGGTCAAATGTTAGTAACATTTTTGAGGTCCTTTACAAGTTACAGTGATAGCAAGGTTTGGATGCAAGTAGTGATAGGAGGAGTAGATGGTTGGTTGTAGAGGTTATATCATGCTTTGTCCTATTATGTGACATCTTCCAGGGAGGCGGGTATCCATGCTGATGCTCCAGAGTTCGTGGACATGAACGTGAAGCAGGAGATCTTGGTGACTGGCATCAAGGTGGTTGACCTCCTGGCACCCTACGCCAAGGGAGGCAAGATTGGTTTGTTCGGAGGAGCTGGTGTTGGCAAGACGGTGGTTATCATGGAGCTGATCAACAACGTGGCCAAGGCTCACGGAGGTTGTTCAGTGTTCGCTGGTGTGGGAGAGAGAACCAGAGAGGGCAATGACTTGTACCATGAAATGATCCAGGGAGGCGTCATCTCGCTCAAGGACGATTCTTCCAAGGTATGGAAGGGGTGTGGTCATAGAAGAATCCAGAAAGTTTTCTGTTTAGAGTGGGGGTGGGTGCGTTATCAGAAATGTTCTAAGTTTTTAAATTAAGAGTTGTTGCTGTTATTTCAACTACCATGTAACAGACATTATAAAATGCTGTTACTGGATGTATTATTAAGATAATTTTATTTCTGTCATTTTCCCCCCTTTGTTTAATTGAGCAGGTTGCGTTGGTGTACGGTCAGATGAACGAGCCTCCAGGCGCTCGTGCTCGTGTGGCTCTGGCTGGCCTGACTGTGGCCGAGTACTTCAGAGACCAGGAGGGACAGGACGTGCTACTATTCATTGACAACATCTTCAGGTAGATAGCATGGTTGTAACAATATATTTGGTAGCTTCTTTTTAAGTTGAAGTGTTATATTTATAATTCATCAGAACTTGAAAATAAATAGAACAATGGAGGTATAATTAAAGAACAATTTCTTCAGCAGATCTTCTCGATCTAATGTTGTAGAGATAGTGATTGTGTTCTGGTGTAGCTGATGTCAGTTTGTCTTGTGGTAAATGTGATGAGTCACTTGTCCATTAGCTCAAGTCTGAGCAATGAAGAGAAATGCAACTTCTCATAAGGTGCACTGATCTACCTCCTGATACTGAGTCTGTTTTTACAAGCGCATTGATCAATTGGTTCTTTATAAGTTTGTTGTTGTTGTTGTTGTTGTTGTTGTTTCCTCCCTTTCTTTTGTTCCCAGATTCACCCAGGCAGGTTCAGAGGTGTCTGCATTGCTTGGTCGTATCCCCTCGGCCGTGGGTTACCAGCCAACCCTGGCCACTGACATGGGTACCATGCAGGAAAGGATCACCACCACACGCAAGGGATCCATCACTTCCGTGCAGGTGAGGGTGTGCTGTGCTGATGTACCATACGCTGGGGTTAGGGGGTGTCAAAGAGGGTGGTTTTAGCTGGAATATTCTCTCTAGCAATCTGAGGGATGTAATATTGTAGTCTTGGGTGTGTCGCTGGCTCCACTGAAATAGTCATTCTTGTTTCCTCCCAGGCCGTGTTTGTGCCAGCTGATGACTTGACTGACCCCGCCCCTGCAACCACCTTCGCTCACTTGGACGCCAACACCGTATTGTCGCGTGCCATCTCTGAGTTGGGTATCTACCCAGCTGTGGACCCCCTGGACTCCACCTCCAGAATTTTGGATGTGAACATCGTGGGCCAGGAGCACTACGATGTGGCCAGAGGAGTGCAGAAGGTCCTCCAGGTAGGAGGGTGGGGTCAGTGGGGGGTGGGGTGTAGATAAGAAGTGATAGCAATGCGTGGGTGGGTAATGAAGGTGTGAAATGGCTCAGTGGAAGTGTGGATTGGTCTGTATAGTACCGGATGCCTGGCTGATGTGTATAGTGGAAGGGGTTGGACTGAGGGGGAGTGGCTGATGTGTATAGTGGAAGGGGTTGGACTGAGGGGGAGTGGCTGATGTGTATAGTGGAAGGGGTTGGACCGAGGGGGAGGGGCTGAGGTGG
>WLWI01001631.1_pt1 | contig 19376 bp, 26 predicted proteins | sample 6701501 | NCBI WGS metagenome assembly WLWI01 (sample SAMN12718690, study PRJNA515312) | sponge metagenome | isolation source: marine sponge | host: Mycale hentscheli | place: New Zealand: South Island, Marlborough, Capsize Point | collected 2014-11-01
CCTACCCAATCCTGTCCCAGTACATGTTCTACTGGTCTCCTACCCAATCCTGTCCCAGTACATGTTCTACTGGTCTCCTACCCAATCCTGTCCCAGTACATGTTCTACTGGTCTCCTACCCAATCCTGTCCCAGTACATGTTCTACTGGTTCCCAGCCCAACTTTATCCAACTCATGGACAAACACTCACCTTTAAAAACGGCAGCAGATTAGGCTGGTGCTGGGAGTGGAGGTCATTTTCAATCTTGTTTGCAAACTCATCTTCACTGATTTGCCCAGTCTTGCCACAGCAATACACAAAAGCAAAACAAATCTAATGAAATGATATCTTTACTCTTTCAATAAACTTAGTCACAGGTATTCTTAACAGATACTGAGTTCAATACTCCTACTATTATTATTAAACTACCCCAGTGTGAAACTAAACTTTATTTTTACTGACACAACAATCTAAACCAATATGATCACCACAACCCATAACTTAAGGTATTAAGTCTCTCTGTCCCTCTCAGCTTACCACTAAGTTTTGCACCAACATCTGAACAGTGACCTTCAATTGGGGTCCTTTTTGCCCAGCCAGAGTTATCAAGCTTGTCAGGAATTCTTGAAGCTTTTGTTGTACTGTGAACATATCCTTAGTGTTGGGACCCCCTTTCTTGGCCAAAGCTGACAAAGCCAGAATATTGGCCTTTTTATAAATGGCAGTGTGTTCTTCTGTTGATAACTGAGAATTGAAGTTTCCAAAGTTGGGCGCAAAGGGGGTGACTGGAGAAGGGCTAGCTAGACTGGGTTGCGAAGATTGAAGCGGTAAGCTTCTCGGAAGAAAGCTGTTTTCGACGGCTGAAGCTTCTCCTTCCGTCTTGACAGGCTTTGAAGGGTCCAAAGGCACACTTCCACCATCATTAGTTCCATTCTGGTTCGTTACGGGAGTATCTACAGACTCCTGCTTTACAGACAGAACGCTCTGGGCACTTTCTTTCATTGGGTCTGCTGTAGTCAGCCTATTGTCAAGGTTTGCTTCACCAGTGGTAGTCATACTGACATCAGACATCTACACTTTCTGTTGCTGGGACTCTTAATCGACAGACAGAGCCCATAACAGCCAGATTACAGTGGATTCTTCCTCTTTTCTAAGAACAAACTTCAACCATTTCTGAAGCAATTGGTGGGCGCCAATTTTGTTTTATAGCCAGTTCTCATTTCCGCTCAGAACTTCGGATATTTTCTGTAAATTACAGTAATTTGCTTCAGGACTTCAAGTTAGTTTACCAGTGAAAAGCTTTTTCTGAAGCTTTTAGTGGTTCTAAATGGCTGAGCCACACTCAGACGAAGTGTACGAATATGAAGAGGTGAGCAAAAAATAGTAGTTTTGGCGTGTTTCCAAGATTTGGATATTATTCTAAATAAAGCACAATTCCTTGAACAAAGAAGATGTTGACCCTCAACTACGGGAATACATGGACAAATTCTCTGCCAAAGATGCTATTCTGGAGCCTGGGATTATTAAAACATTTGAACAGTCAGTTGAACAACCCTCTCCAGTAATGTTAATGAGGTGATTGTTTAATTGTTGTTAATTATATAGATTCCTTGATTTTGGAGGAAACAAAATGGTTGGTGTGGCATCTCTAGCAGACAGCTATGCCGGGCTTCCTAACATGGTGAATGTGATGATAGAGTGGCTTCATGCGGCTGGCTACCGTAAGAGAGAGATACAAAGTCTTGTGGATGGGCACCTGAAGTCTCTCATACTGAAGCACTTTGATCCGGCTAAGGCAGATCTTATTTTTACCGAGGAAGGATCGGTAAGGATAACTTTAATTTAATCCTCTGTCAGTGAAAGTCAGACTAGATTTAGTCATACAAAACATTTAATTGTAATTTCACAACAGAGTGAAGGGTGGGATTTTATGGAGAATCAAGTTTTCTCATTCATTGTGTTTAGAATGATTACGTGAGAGCCAATTGACAAAGGTTTTTTATGGTTGATTTTGAAGTTGGATTCTGGTATGCTTTGTGTGTTGAGTATCCCTCGCCCTGCTCTAATTCAAGCAATTGGGGTAACATTATTAGTTTAGTTATTGTCAAAGTTGCCCTCCAACTGCACAGCGCAATATACAAACTAGCCAAGCTAATTAAGAAGTTACAATAACATCAGATTTTAATTTTGCTGTTTTAACATCAAGAAAAATTAAATTTTGGAAACATTGTCGGTGTGCGTATGACTAACCTTTTGGAAATTAGACACAAAATGTCTTCATGAAGAAGACGGACTCCTAGGGAAAGTGGGTTGCGAGGGAGGAGGAGATGTTGGGGAGGTATAGAATCATGAAGGTAAAGATATTTTTTAATCTAACCATTCCCCTACTCACGTACCCGCCCACTTACTCACCAATGCTATCTTTTAATTAAACAGACTCCATCTTGGCTAGAGGAGATGGTGCAGTATGTGACATGGAGGGAGCTGTTCTACCAACTCTCAGAACAATACCCAGACTGTGTGCTGCTCAAGTTCACCATTAAGCTCATCTCTGACGCCGGCTTCCAGAGTGAGATCACAAGTGCTACCACAGCCTCTCACCAGCCTGAAGTATTCGCCGGACTATTCAAGGCGGCCATTTTGAACCTGACTTCCTCCAATGTGGTTGAAGTGCAGAAACATCTACGAGACTTCACACATTTGGTGTGTCACAGCCAACAGACTTACTTCTACTCTCAGGTGAGAAGATGGGAGCGAACAATGAAGACATTGTTCCTCTCACTCCTGCCCTCACTATAAGGCTCACACACGGAGGCACAGAGGGTGTGGGTAGCAGACAGTCTTGTTGACTTATGCACAGTTGAAAGTATATTTGAACCATCTCCACTAGGATCATTGTCGCAGACTGCCAGCAAGGGAACGCAGAATGACTGGCAATTTTCGCTTGTGAGATGTATAGAGTGTGTGTGTGTGTGTGTGTGATCAGGCGGTGTTGCAGTCCTTGAGTGTCGGCAGACGGAATGAAGAGGAGGTATTAGTGCAGGATTGCCAGCGATGGCTGGAGGAAGAGATGCAAGAGGAAGCCCAGAAGAGTCAGCACGAGGTCACTAATATGTCCCTCAACTTCAGGGGGATGGGTTCGCACCCACGCCTATTTGACGCCCTGGCTGCTATGCTGTCAAGAAATGCCTTGAACCCTGCTGATATTTCCACACTCTACAACTTATATTCTGAACCCCAGGCCCCACCTGCTAGATACTTGCACATTCCTCAGCTACTCGGTAAGGGATGTCTCAGAGAAAGCTTATAGCATTGTTAGATGTATGATAATAAATGATATTATTGTGTTTCCCTTAGAGCTTCTTGTCCAAGCTTTTTTCAAACCAGGTTCTGCCATCAATCCTGATCATAAGGACAAGTACCTTCACGTCTTGGCGTATGCCGTGAGCGTGTACGAGGACTCTGACTTGAACCAGCCGTGCATGGACGACTTCCATGAGACCAAGAAGGCTATTGAGATGGCCCACATCATCTGCATGAGAGCCAGTGCCTCACATGCCGAGCTACAGCTGGAGATACCTACTCTCTTTGAGTGCATGAAGATGCCCGTGGTGTCCATGGGTGTGATCAAATGGGTGGAGCATACATTGACGGACGCTACTTTCTTTGAGGAAGCAGCGGAAAGTTCGTCTCTGTTTTTGGTCCTGTTGGATGAGGTCACATCTTGCCATAATTTGCAGCATCCGTATGTCTTGGATTTGTTGAAGAAGCTCATCACAGCGTCTTACCCCATGCTGGAAGTCAGCGTGCAAGTATGTCTGCTAATATATTGTAGAAGAAATAGACTGGGAGAGTGATAATTGAGGGAAAAGTAGAGGACCAAATGGACCTTTTTCTTTCTTTTATACCCCCCCCCCCCCCTTTTCTTTAACCTAGTTGAATAGCAATTAACTGCATGAGAACTTCAGGACAGAACACTATCTTGCCTTCAATTATCTTTTTTTCCCCTCCCTCTCTCTAGATGGAATTGAAGAAGAAGCTTGTCGACCACCTTGTGTTTCTGGTAAGCTGTGGTTATGTCCTGCCAGTCGTGGCCTACATTGGCCACTGCATGGAGACGCACTCTCTTGACCACTCCCACATACGTCATTTTGTGGCTGAAGTATTGTCCATTGTTCAACACCCGTACTCGATCGAGTTTAGTTCAGCCATGGAACCTCTGGTCCACAACCCGGAGATCACAGCCCCCCTCATCAACCCCAACCGAACTGACCCTGTCTCCACATTCATTGGTATGCACGATGTTACGTTAATAAGGTGTCGTTTGTCTATTGTTTTGCTAGTTGTTATAAATGAGTTGGCTTTGTGACATACAGTATTGTAAAACATTTAACAGACAATTATGTTGTGATTCTGTTTGTATTAGACTCCACCCACTGACGCATGTATCTGATATCTCATGATATGTAGTCTTGTATTTTCAATTCTAAAAATACTTTACAAGTTATGTATAATTTATTATTACCTGCTTGAGTAACTGTTTACAGATATTTATATCGTAGACGCGGGTTGTTAAGCGCCCGGTTCCTTCCCAGCAGTTAGCACTCAATTAAATGCTCCATGATTCTCATCAAGTGCTGATTAGTGTTCAGCCTCAGTTTTAGATTATTAGCGAAGGCGCTTAACAATCCATGCCTATGGTATTTTGTTATCTGAAGGTGATATCAGGTGAGATTAGTATGCTGTTTTGTTAGCAAATGTGGTAGTGCAATTTGTCCTTTTATAATTAAATAATTAATTTAATTAATTTGTACGTAGGTGAAACTGTGAAGAAACCCAAGAAGAAGAGAAAAGGAAAATAAAAGAGTTTAATAATATTCCACTTACAGCCTTGAGTCACTTTTTTAAATCTAATTTCCTATTCAACATCAGTCTTTCTTCCTTCCTGCTACCTCAATCATAATTCATTTCCATTCCTCTCTTCATTAAAAAATAATAATGGCAAGAAATTATGGTCTGTTTGTAATGGGGAAATGAGCGTAGTGAAGGAAACGGTGCTTAAATTAAAGGTGAGAGGAAGTGAGAAAAATATTTATGGGTGTTTAAAAATAAGTCATTGAAGATTAAAATGTACAATGCGTGAGTTTAACTGCTGACTCCTCTGAGGTAATATGTCCAGGAGATTTCCCCTTGCATGGGATGAGCTGACTTCTTAGGGACAGGAGTGACAGAGCTCTGCCCAGTGGCCTTATTGCCACTCTTAGCCCCCTGGTATACACTCACTATCAGTTTACCAACTTTGACACCCTCAGCTCCTTTGCCTTCGTATGAGACATTGATAGCATGGCTCTTCCTGGGTTTGATGGTCTCGATTGACTTGTTTATGGAAAAGCACGGATTATCCACAAGGAACCGGTACTGTGTGAACTGATGGAAGATGTTCTTGAAGTGAATCGTGATGGGGTGTCCCGACCTGATCGTGAAGGGGCCTTGTGGTTTGGGCGCCAGACAGTGGCCATGCAGCGGGATGACGTAATCTCCTCCTGAGGCGGAGGATGCTTGCAGCTCTGCTTGGCAGTCACCTTGGTGTGAGGGTTCAAAGGTGATGTCAATGTTTGCCTCTGAGCCTGCTACTGTGATGCTTCTCTCCACACTGAAGTCATTGCTGGTGACCTGATGGTGGTGGGGGGCAGAGGACAAGAAATGTTAGCAATAATGAATGGTTAGTATTATCCAAGAGAGTATACTAATTTAGATAGAGGTGGGTAATACAAAAAGCAGGGGCTGATCAAGTGCTAATGATAGGGATGGGCTCAAGTTATATTTGGGTCAAAGCTTATGAGAGTAGCTAAATACAAGATTTGAACACTTATGGAGGAAGAGCATTAATTATTAGCATGTGGTTGTCCTATGAAATAACCTGTATTGGTACCCTTGTACATTATGAGAAAGAGGGGCCCTGGCCCTCTCCTGGAAAGCTGACATTATAACTGACTAATCAGCTCGAGTCCTAAAATATAGTTTTTCCACATCAGTAAATAAATAAATTAAATAAATAAATACATTTAAGAGAAGACATGTTTATGTTTTTGTTTTCACTCGTTGTAAAAGTGCTAAAACCAGGTTTGTGATCATACCTAGAGTAATATGAGTTTATTCAGGTAAATGGTCACCTTTAGTATTCCATAGCTAGCATAGCATAATTATTTCAAAACACTCAAAGATTCAGAAGGGGACCTCATTCAAATTCTTAAAAGCATCGTCTCAAACACCAACATACAGAAACAGCAAAAAAGTTTGTGTGGACCGTACTTTTAAGTTTAGCTTGGGCTCCATGCTAGCACATCTTATACCATTTAGCAACTACGTGTTCAACTTGTCATCAATTCCCCTCTTACCTTGCACTGATACTCTGTCCTTCCTTTGGTGTAGTTTCTGAACCTGCACACTTGGTGGCAGCTGGTGCCCAGGTGTGTGGTATAATGAACTGCCGGCTCCACTGGCCCGGGTTTACCGGTGAGTCGGAGCTCATACTGGTAGGTACCCAACTCAGAACACTGGAACGTCAGCTTCCCTGTGGTCTCGCCAACCTTCAGGGGCAGATATTCAAACATGCACCCCCCGCTGCTGCTAGCCCCTAGGATAAAGGACGCGGGAATCGTGATCTCTGGGAGGTGACAAGTGGTAGACATTGTGGCAGGGACGTTGAACGGGTTCACAATTCGCACGAACTGACTGACACTCTGCCTTACAGGTGTCTCCAGGTAGAAAGTCTGCAGAATGCCTGGGGCAGTGGCCTTGAAATGGAAGCCAAAAATAAGGTACTCACCAGTCTCTTCGTTCTTAAATGTCACCTGCGACAGACAGAAATAAAGTGTTAACTTACATGTGCACAGCAGAAAGGGTGACAAAAGAAAAGTATTAATAAAAAGTGCCTATGTATGTGCACATAAGCATGTATGTATGCATGTGTGTATGTATGTATGTTTGTACCATGATATGTTGAAACCGTCCAATCAGATTGCTCAATTCAAGGTGAGTATATTTCATAATGTAAGTGTTTAATACTTATTTTAAGCATGTGCATAGCAGAAAGGTTGAAAAAAAAGAAAGATATTAATAAAAAGTGCCTATGTTTGTATACATATGTATATGTGTGTGCACACATGTATGTATGCATGTATGTATGTATATGTGTGTGTATGTATGTATGTACGTATGTATGTACGTATGGACATATGTTGTATGTCCAACTTCAATGTGAATAATTCTCTGAAACATACCCTTCCAGAGATGGCACACTCTTTGAAGGAATTGAAATGCAGTTGGTAGTCTTTCTTCCCCAAAGCTGGCACGTCAATATAGTCCAGTCCATCCAAGCTAGTAGTGTGGTCCACCTTCTCAGGCTTCAGTATGTCTCTCCTCACCATGAACCTCTGCGGCGTAGCCAGCCAATTCTCCACCGACAGCAGCTCAGTGTGGGGCGTCTTGCAAGGCACCTCCTGCACTATGTAGGTCACTTGCTTAGGGGGCTCTGAAACTCCAAGAAGATGGTACAGTATCCCGGACCCATCTGGCAGGGGGAAGAAAGCAATCCCGCTGTGCTTGTGGCTGTCAGTGGTCATTTCCAAGGGATGGTATGTGAGCTCATAAGAGTGGGTTTGATTGGGTCCCATGTGGAAGGATTCTTGGCCAGACCAGTACTCCCCATCTAAAATAGGTTTTACAGTACCCGACATAGGGGACTTGTTGGGGATGGTCAGCTGCTTGGAGTCCTTAGTTCGAACATGTGCAGTGAACTGGAGAGTCTGTGGGAATTACATGAAATAAAACGAAGGGAAATTTAGTCGAATTGATGTCTGGGATTGTGACAGTTGCAAAACAATTACATGTTTACATTCATTCATTCTTTCATTTACTAAATGAAAGAATGAATGAATGCATGAATCAATGAATGAGAATGAGCAAACGAACAAATGAACTAATTTATCATCAGTTGTTCCTACAAGAGATTCTCAAGCTCACAACTTACATCTTTGAAAGGAACTTTCTCTATGCAGAGTCCACTGAGGGTGAGGGTCAGAGGTGCTTCCAATCCTTCTACGATGCACTTTAACCCTGTCTTTCTCACGTCAGCTTGTAGGACTCTGGGGTGAAAGTTTACCGTCATTGGTATCTGGAAGTATAAATCACATAATTATAATGCTGAAACGAATAGCTATTATCATGAATGTTTACTTGCTTCCCAGAAGAGATGAAACCTTCAGCAGGAGAAATGGAAAACTCTGGTCCAAACTTCTCCTTCTCCCATTTAAATGTAGCACCAATGTCTCCAGTATTGATCATGCACAGCTTTCTGGAGCTGCAGCTGTCCTGCATGACGGCGCCAAAAGGAAGGTGGTCTGAGTCTAGAGACAGCTCGAGGCCCTGACAAGATCCAGTAAGCACAAACAGTGGTTCAGAGAAACCCAGACATTCTAGTTTCACTGGTTCTGAGAAATGTGGCACACGTGAAGTTGGCTTGAATGTTACTACTAAATTGCATGTGCCGCCATTTGCTTTCAGCAGTACCTCCTTCGCTGGCTCTATTGTAACGATACCTTCATGCTGTAAAGCTGGGACTTTCAAACTAGGAGAAAATGTGAAGATCGGTCTAAGATCCGAAGGGCTTCGGTTCACAATGGCCACAGTCTTGGTGCTGCAGCTCTTTTTCTTCTTACTGCCTATCTGTAGCATGCCAAGATTGACCGTCTTCTGTGTTGGATCTACAAGCTCTAACTTCATCTTGGCTCCTTCACCCTTCACAACGACCACCTGGCGGTAACAACCGTTGATTTCAAAAATCACTTCCTCTCTGTGCTTGGCAACTTTTTGTGGCTTGAACTCAACGATGGCTTCCGTTGTACATCCCGGGATGAGAACCCCGGCTCTAAACCGGACATCCAAGTGGGGCTGAGAGTCATATAAACAGTGTATGGTAGCATCGGTATTGCCATAGTTGCTGATAACTAGGACGCTGCGAGGGATAGGGTTTTCCGTAGTCTTGTACAAGATGCATGGCCCGAAGTCGTGCTCCAGGTATGAAAATTTTACCATGGGTTCCTCACCTGTACCTTGAAGTTGGATGGGAAGTGTGGGACCATTGATGATCTAAATTAATCAAAGAATAATGATGATGATGACAAAATAATAGCTAACCACCATAACATAATTTTATAATATTAGGTATAAATAAGAAGATCGAGGACATCAATCGAAACATTGTGTATTAAAAACAAACCAGATGTGAGCAGTCCACAAATTTAATACCTAATATTAGTTGTACCACGTCAAGAATGACACTTAAATCATTCATAATAATGATGAGATTATGCTGCTACGACTTATCATTACTACAACAAAAAACAACAACAACAACAACTACTACTAATAATATTAAAAACAATAATAATGATAATAGTGCAACCTGTTCATTTGCAAAGATTTTCTTTAACCTTTTCACACCACTTCGCAAGTTTCTGTAATTATTATGCTCACAAGATTCTGTACTTACTGTCAGATTGCACCACTCTAAAACTTTGTTTATACTTTACTCTGCATAACTGTGAAATACAGTTTAATAATTTTGAACTCCACAACTTTGTACAAACCTGGTAGTGTATAATTTATGTTGACAACTTATCAGTCAATTATTTCTAATTGAGTCCCGTTAGCTGGGCAATATAGTCAGAACTGCAGTATTGAGCACACCACAGTATAGTAAGCGCAGTATTTATATCTTCTGGTGAATACATTCAGCAGTGTGCATTGATGTTGGAAAGTGTGTGTGTGTGTGTGAGTGTGTGTGTGAGTGTGTGTGAGTGTGTGCGTGTGATTAAAAGTAGAGCTGGGCGGCAATATACCGGTATTATCATTGCAACGTGACAAGCTCAGTTTGAATAAAATTTATTTTGTTAATTATTAAATTATTTATGAAATATATATTGTGATATATCGCTTTATCACCGATAATGCAAGTAAAAATTGTATCGCCTGTGATTATCCAATATCGCCCAGCTCTAATTAAAAGGTAGACAGAACTGTTCTAATATTTGACTAAATTCAATCTTTCCCCTGCACACTTACCTCTAGCAGCACTCTACAGTTTTCCAGTGCCATTTTGCAAGTTGGTATGAAAGTAAGGTGGCAAGTCTGCTTTCCAGTAGGAACTATCTCTCCAGACTGAGGCTCAACACTGAGCATGCCCAGATGACGGCGATTTGGAGCTGTGATATGCCATTTGTATTCCAGGTTGTAGAGACTGCGGTTGACGAGCCTCAGAATTTCCATTCTCCTGTCATTAATCTGAACTGGACCCAAGTGCAAGAGTCGGCTGTCTTTCAATCCTGTGAGGAATTCAGTGGCCTCTTTTCCTTGGGAGAAGTGGGACAGGGAAAATTGTATGCCGTAGCCTTCAGCTTTTACTTTCAGAGTCAACAAACTCATCTTACGCTTCACTTTACACTTGAGGGAAAATGAATAGTCAATTTGCTGCTTGGCAATAAATTTAATTTCTATTGGTAACCTGATAAAAAACAACAACAACAACAACAAACAAATAAATAGGGAAACAAAAAAGTATGAATGAAAATTATTTGCAACTGGCTTTTATCTGCTGCCAACTTGCCTGGAATTAGCAGGGACAGTGCCCTGTTTAGGGATAACTTGTAAGATACCCTCATGGCCTTCAGCATACAGACTCTTGTCAAGCATGGAAAAATGATAAGGGTCATCCTCATTATTGATAATATAAATTGTTTCCTTAGCTGTCACACCTGTTTTAAAAAAATAATTGACATTAAAAAACAAAAACAAACAAACAATCTTTTTTGTATTAACCTAGTAGCAGGGGAGACTTGAAACTGAGATAGGACCTGTCAAACTCTACAGCAGGTTCCGCAGTCTGACCCACGCACAGGAATGTGTTGGACAGTCCAAGGGAAGGCACTGAGAAGGTCCAATAACTCTCCACCACATCAAGACAAGTCGACTTGAACTCAAACTCCATCTGAAAATTTCAGGACAAATCCATACTCAAAACTACCAAAATGAAGTAGCCTCTTGAAAAAAAATAGTTAAAAAAAAATTAATGTCACATAACTGGTATAGCACTATCACACAAACAGTTTACCATTGTCACATGACCAGTGTACTATTGTCACATAACTGGTATAGCACTGTCACACAAACAGTTTACCATTGTCACATGACCAGTGTACTATTGTCACATGACTGGTATATCATCTGACCTCGTATTTCATGCCAGCCTCTATGACACCTTCTCTAGTGTGACAGAGAAAGGGTTGGATAGCCTCCGAGATCTCCTCCGCCCACTCAAACTTGTAACTGGAGTTAGTGGGGTTGATCACACTGAATGTCCTGCACAAAAAAAAAAAAAAAACACCTAAGAATTAATTTGCTATCTGTATGAATTAAAGTTGGAAAAATCTATAGCACATTTGCCAGTAGCATGAAATGCAATTAAAAATATTGAACAATATTTTATATGCAATATTTTGAAATTTCTGCAGTTTTCAATTTAAGACATTGCATAAATGGTAAATTGAAGCTTTAATTAAAAAAGATATTTTATCGTCACCAATATGCCAATACACAAACACTACTTTTGTCCCAATTTATCAGAACATTTTAACATCACACTATTACTTCTGATTAATATAGACTCATACTTTGTTGTGACCACGCCCACTCCATGGACAGAGAACTGAATGACTCTGGTATTGGAATGATCCATGTTAGCAGGTCCAGTACTCGGCAAGTGCTTGTCCAGGTAGTCACTCCGCTCCAGCTCAAAGTGGCAGAGCGGCATGAGGGCCTTCCCACTCACTGGTATGTCCAGGACAGGACTGGAGCCCTCCAAGTTGGAGATCCTGCAGCACATGATGAATGTGTAGAATAGTAATGCATACTGACTTAGTGTGTTCTAATTAAAAATCGAGTGAACTAGTTAATTTAAAGTACGGTACATGCTAAATTTAATACTTTAACATCTAGAATAGGCAGTGATCACTAGATGCAGAACTGATTTATGCTTCTCTGAGACATTACAGTTGGCACTTTTTTTTCCCCTAGAAACTATATAAAAATGTTTTTGTAATATTCTTTTTGGGAGCCCTCATCTTAATTTCCAATTTCAATATTAAATAGTGGCAGGTGGATTACTATAAATACTAGCAAGTGGACTATTAGATAGTTGCAGGTGGGGATTGTCTATACTTACTGGCATCTCAGTAGGTAAGTGGCCTCCACAGCGTCCAGAGGCGAATACTTCACTGTAATCTGACACTCTGCCTCAGGAAGGAGTGTTCCAGAACTAGGTTCCACTGAAAATGGCGCTAATATTCCTCCCTCGGTGATCAGTTTCCCCGACTCATCCAGTTGGAGGTGTGAAGGCGGAGGAGTGGGAGGAGTTCCATCTACATTTAAAACTTGCCACTCGTATTTGAGATAAGTAGTCCCAATATTTTTCAAGGGGAAGTTGTACAACCTATTCTGGTACATTAGAGTGTCTTTAAACTGTATTATCTTCACAGAACACTCGTACTTGGTATAGTCTGTGACAGCAGTGACCAGAATCTCGACATCTCTGTAAGTGTCCTCCACCACTGCATGAGAAGGCTCTTTCTCTATCTCTTCCACTTTCCTTTTTGCTGGTGTGGACATCCTCGAAATCCCGCTTGTAGGATTGATGGGTGGCTTGCTGGGTTCTTGAGTAGACATGGCAAGAGCAGAGGCAGATGTACTCGAATGACTCGTTTCTTCCAGGCTTGTGGGGTTTGTGGGCGTGGCACTGGGTGGAGGAACATTGACCCAGTGGATTGATTTCATACTGTCGTCCCAGTCAGGTACATCTGGTAATGGGTTGGAGTAAGTGATGCGAGACAGTTTCCCGATCACCTTCTGAGCCTTGAGAGAGAGAGGCTTTACAGAAGAGAATGAGACGGTGATGTCCTTAGAGGTCAAAGGTTTGATGTGACCAGTGGCTGGGATGAAGGACAGAGAAGGAGTGGAAGTCCACTGAAATTTTAGCACGCTCGAGTTGGCCTGATTGGACAAGGTGAACGTCACACGCTTGATCACACCCAATGGAAGGATTCCAAAATTTATCTCAGGACTTCGACTAGCTGCAATTCACAACACAACACATTAAACAAACAATACTATACTTGCAGTAACACGGAAACAAACTCATAACAAGATGTGAGGTTATACCTGAGGATATAGATTGACTCAGAATTACTTACTACCAACAAAAATTCCTCATCAGTCAACAGACAATACATAAAAAATTTCTGAACCATTCTTACGTTCTAACTCGTCTCCAACTTCCTCCATCTCCCCAAGAGGCTTGTAGTCTGCCATACCCCGGATATTAGTGATAGAGATGCTGTCCTGGTAACCCTCTCCAATCAAGATGATTTGCTGCCTCTCAAACACATTGTCCTCCACCATAAGTCGCAGTTCTCCACGATATTTCTTCACTGCCTCAGGCGTAAAGTGCACCTGGCATTCTCGCTCTTCTCCTGGCTCCAAGCTGAAGACCAGCGGAGCAGAAGGGTCTGTATCGTCTTCCAGTTCTGATTCCAAAGAGTGCACATGAAATACATCTGAGCTGCTCACAATGAGTGTTTTAATATGGGATGTAATGCTCCCAGTATTTCGCAGAACGAGAGGCAGAGACTGAGAGGAGTTTAGTGAGATTTGCGGGAACAACATGCAAATGACTCCCTTGGGGTTTCGTAAGGTGGGCTGGACCACGGTCACTTGGGGGAGGTTACCCTCCCCCTGGAGTTCGAAGGTAAGGAGTTTGACTTTGGAGTGATCCGTGGTGACTTCAAGCATAGCATTGTAAGTTATCATGGCAGTGGGACTGAACTGGACCGTGGCGTAGAGTGAAGATCTAGGACCAATTATCACCTTGGAGCTTGGTTCTGCGAGCTCAAAAACATTCTCCTGAAGTTTTGACTTGCTTAGGATAGGTTTGGTATTGATGGATACTTCACAAGGTATCTACAAAAGACATATTTTCTCTAAAAAATTTCAAGCCTACTTTCTCTGCCTCTTTGTATTAAAACTGTTAATCTCTTCATTCAAAAAAATGCAATGGTAGATTTTCTTTTATCAGTTACAAATAATGCAGATGGTTTAGTAAGCCTTGCTTCTATATTCTGTGCGACTGGAACACTTTAGTTGGATCAAAATACTTGTACTAGACAAAGTGATGTGTATAGCTATTAGCACAGTATGTGTTCTCTAGCTACAGTACATGTTCAGTTAATTAACGCCAAGGACAATTCTCCCCCTTACCTTGTTCTGATTGGCGATTCTGAAGCGAGCAATTGCTACTTTCCCAACTATTACTCCCTTAAAGACAAACTTCCTGTCCTCCTCACCATACACGCCCACACAATTCTGCTCGTGAAATAAGTGCTGTCCGAGAGCTCCCAGTCTCTTGCACACACGGTGCTCCTCAAAGATTAGCCCGATATCGCTGGATTCAATTCCGGGAACAAGAACTTCACCACAGATGCTGTAATTAATGGGTGGAGTTTCACGAGGCAGGTCGCTTATTTCAATGGCCAGGTTCTCCTGGCTTTTTCCTGGCTTGTCGGCAATGCAATCTACAGTGATGGTCTGTGTTTGTCCCGGCAAGACGGCGCCAAATGCAGGGGATACGGAGTACATTCCAAGAATGAGTTTCTGTGACCCAGTGAGCACTTCAGTCCTAATAATAAAACAAGATATTTACTTAACACATTGTAAATAAACTTGTGCTAGTGTTTTGTTGCAGTTATTTAATAACTATAAGAATGCGCAAAAATGGAAGTAAGGCATTAACTATACTGCTATGTTACCAAGAGAGAAAAAGTCAGTTTAATAGAATGAGACCGAGAGTTGGGCAGAGAAATTGTGAATGGTAGTAAAAGTAAGAGAAAGAAATTGGCTACTACTTTTGGAAATATCCAGAGGTGAAACCAGAGTGTCTAGAGATCACACATAGGTGGGGATGTGATGGTAAAATGTAATATTTACCTATGAGGTAGGTCATTCTTCTTGGAAGAGGCCTTCGTCTTCGTCATAGCAGAGGACACTCTCTCTCTGGACTTTATCCTCACTTTGGCTACTGCTGCCGCCATATTCACAGCTCTCTGCTTCTGCTGGTCCTCTGTGAGCTGCTTGTTGATGGCATACTTGAATTCAAACACTCCGCCATTGTGAATGGTGAAGTAGCTGTGGCTCTTGGAGTTGACCATCATGCTGCCCAAGTTCACATCCTCCGCCGGGCATATGGTGTAGTGGGCGTACACTGCCTTGGCTTTCACTCGGATGGGGATGTTGGCGATGACCTCTCCCTGCTCTCCCAGGTGGATGTCTATCACCTGAAACAAACATAACACCTGATACTTAACAACTCTACATACTCACACAGTGTTTCTAATAGCTTAAAACAGAGAAATATCAAATACGTAGTTTCAAGTGAAGAATCTTACTATCATATAATGGTGCCATGACATTATAATACATACATACATACACATACATACATGCATGCACATACATACACATACATACATACATACATACACACAAACAAACATACATACATACATGCACATACATACACACATACATACACACAAACAAACAAACATACATACATGCATGCACATACATACATACACACACATACATACATACATACAACATACATACATATGTGAGTGGGTCTAGGAAAAGGGACCTTATGGAGGAAACCAAAAAAATTGAGTTTTTTATGCTAATAAAAAGCTACAATTTATCTCAACTTAGTGCTAAAATACTGGAGGGTAAAACCTTCGACACACAGAGAAACTGGCAGTTGAACTGGGCTGTATTCAGCAAAGCAATTGAACTAGAAATCGAGAAAACATAAATTGAATTTCCACTTCCGGTATAATTAACGTTTCTGTATACTTAACGGCGTACTCCGCATACGCAATTAAATCGTACAGCCGCTTTTTAACGGCGACTAACGAAGTTTGCGCAGAGTTCTTTTTAGCTTTCAAAGCGTCTCACGGCCTGTCTTGTCGGAATCCTTGGCTACTCTATTCGCTGTAGCAGTAAACTTTCAGCCAGAGGTAAGCTGTAGAGTGCATGCAATAGTCTCAAAGCTATGCCGTGTTTTTAGCTGCTTCTTTGAAACTCCGCCCACCCCCCGTTTATTGTACTTTGAGAACGAGAGAGAATAAAAAGTAGCTTGTCTTTCCACGGCACGCTTGGGGTCTTTTAAGTTGTTTTGACATTTGAAATTTGGCATAGACGTAGAGTAAGGGTCACTAAGACTAATTCTGCAAAAAACAAAAGTAGGAGAAAGAAAGAATTTTTCCGATGACATACTTCTGGAGCCTATATCTCAATTTCAATTTTTGCGCCATAAGGTCCCTTTTCCCAGACCCGCTCACATATATACATGCATACATACACACATACATGTACTAAAAATCCTGACTTAGAATTTCTTACTTGTATCTTGAAGATGTTGGCATGTTTATACTCCACCTCTTTGTCAGGTCTAAAGGTAATGGCCACTGTCTGTGGCTTGTCATTGGGATACAGGTTGCTATGGGATGGCTGGACATGGAAAAATCTGGAGCTCTGAACTCCTCGAGTCACGACGGTGTCATCAAACTGAATACTAAACACAAACAACAGACAACAGAAATCAACACAGGGAAGAAGGGAAAACATTATTAAAAACAAATTTTTAGGTGTTTATATGTAAAACCAACTTGAAATTAAATGCCTTTCTTTCAAACTTAATTGGAACTACAGCTAGTACAGAGTCAGTTGATAGCTAAAACATTACACAACTCAGTGGAGAAAGTATTATTGACATCCCACAGTACTGATTGCCTCTTTACTCTCTCTTTGACATTTGATATTTTAATGGCTTCAATGGACTCACTTGTATGCCACATCATACTTTCCCTTGTTCTTGATCTGCAGCATCAACTTCATCTCATCTCCAACTTTGATGCACTGGAAGTCCAGCCCCCCATCTGTGCCGCGGGGGAAGCTGACGTCAATAGCAACATCATAAGACTCGGCAGAGACCTGGACGGACTCCACATGCATGAGTCCCATCACTTGCTCCACATCCGCTACTTCAATCTTGAAGTTCTTTTTGGGGTAATTCACTGGCTTGGATGCTCGGAAGTTTATGCCCAAGGGGAATTCGCTGAGCGGCTGGATAATTCCGTGGTCCTGGCTGAAGCTAAATTCATCTCCAAGCTGCTCCTGGCCACCCAGTTTCCAAGCCACAGGGATGAGGGTCTTGTTGAGCATACGAAGTACTGTTGTTTGCTTTCTATGGAGCAGGACTTTCTTAAACTCGACCAGCTTCTTCTCCAGTTTGATCTCTGGCTCTGCTCCATGTGTGACTATGTGGAAATACTCTGGCCTTGGGTTGTTCTTTACACAGAGCACAACAGTGTCTTCTACTTTACCTACATTCTTAGGGTAGGCCCAGATATTTAGTGTCTAAACAAAACAAAATAAAAAATAAAAGTTCGCATTATAACAACTGAATTATATGGCAATTCAAAGTAGAAGTAGACAAGATTTTTTTAGCCATCAGCATACATGTCAATAAAGGTCACGACACTCAGTCTGTCTGTCAATTCCGTTCCCTAGCCATTTAAACTAAGCAAGCATACATTTCAACTTATGTAGGTTGGTACTATCATAAAATCTCTATCTATACATGAGCTAAACTCTTTCAACTGCCTTAGCGAGGTTTAAGGGATGATATTATCAGTTATGAGAGAGACAGTGCCTTTTATATACATAATTATTTGTTTGTGTCTGTCTGATCTAATTGAACTACTTGAATTGAGGGACAGGCCAAATGGTCAAAAAGAAATTGCCTTGCCTTCAAAGATTGCCAATTTTGCTGAGCTGACTATATATTTTAAAGAATATAGTGAGTGTTTTAGAACCGAGGATTTTGCCACAATCAAGTATTTTCAGCTATATTTTGTCTCAATTTTTTCACGAAATACTTAAAGCAGCAGTGAAGATTAAATATATTAGTTTTTGCCTAGTGTAATTGTACTAACAAATGATATCTTATCACCGGTGTACTAGCCTTTAATAATAAGAAGTGACTGACCTTTGACTCTCCCCTTTTAAGTGACATTTCAGTGGGGTCCATGAGGAAGGTGTTGCCATTGTGGTCGTGCAAGAAAAAGAAAGAAACATCCACATCAAAGAAACTGCCATTCTTGATTGACAAACTCTCGGAATTCTCTGGATAACGACACTCCTTGTACCTTCAAACAAAAACAAAACAACCACCAAAACAAGTAACATTGTAATCAAATTAAAACTCTTTCTAAATACATCACAGAGCTATTTTAATAAAGCTCTGAATATTGACTAGCAGTATAGTAGACCCTAACTCATTCAAGCAACTGAATTAGCTAGGGATATAATCAATTCCCCATTAACTTCACATGCTGTCAACCTCACAAACTGTGGTCCAAGGCATTCAGATAATGTCTTGTATACTAAACTATTAGACCACATTCATTTACCTTTCTCTAGTCTTTCCACAATGTAGTGGACCAAAGTAATATTTCTTTTCTTTCTCCACAAAGCACTTATGTAGAATCTCGTTGGGTTTGACCACATTTCTTGTCTTGGGGAAAACCACACGCGGCTCCCAAGATATGCTTGGCAGGTCACAGATGCCTCTACAGAACATCTGGTACCTCCTCTTCGTGCCCACAATCTCAAAATTGAGCGTGAAATCAAAGTTGCCCATTTCGTCCGACTTGAAGAGCATCTTCAACTTAATACTGTCATTTGGTGGGATAATCCAGCGAAACTTGACTAGTTTTACCCTCCCGTCTTTCCTGTCTGGTTCAGGTGATTCAGGAAGCTGTGTGAGAGAGGAGTTGTTAGGGGACATAGGCTGCTGGTTGCGGGTTAAGGCTACCGGTTTCTTGCGCGCTGACTTCTTGAGTTCACTTTCAGGCCTCACACTGCGTCGGGATTGACGGCTCACTGAGGACTTCTTGTCGTCTGGTGGCTCTATTGTGATAGACTCCACAGCCAATGGCTTGGGAGGGCCATTCCTAAGTGATAAACATGAATGAATGTTGGGTAAAGGTGAGGTTGCAGAATTCACAATTACAGCAAGGTGAAAGAACACATCGGAAAGCTCAAAAACAGAAAAAAAATTGATAAAATTTAATAAAATAAACAAACATAATATTAATTTGTTGTCATGAAGTCACAGAGTCCACATGACGAAGCATATACCACAATCTACTGCATACAAACCTAAGACCAT
>WLWI01001636.1_pt1 | contig 19349 bp, 11 predicted proteins | sample 6701501 | NCBI WGS metagenome assembly WLWI01 (sample SAMN12718690, study PRJNA515312) | sponge metagenome | isolation source: marine sponge | host: Mycale hentscheli | place: New Zealand: South Island, Marlborough, Capsize Point | collected 2014-11-01
ACTTACTTCACGAGTTTTTTTATTTAGCTCACAAATGGTGAGGCCAATGTTTACAACAATTATCTTGCAATACAACTTAAAACAATTAGTGCACGGATTTTTTTTATGTGTGACATAAATTTGAAAATCTTGCAATACAACTTAAAACAATTAGTGCACGGATTTTTTTTATGTGTGACATAAATTTGAAAAGACCAAAATGAAGGTACTAGAAATAGTGGGCTGAATTTGATACCATCCCAAATGTAAAAACACAGAAATCAAGCTTCATTTCATGACAGAAATTGGTTATAAAAACAAGACATTGCACAACATAAAAGTGAAAGTACCTTAGTTCTGTATGCGATTCTTAAGTAAGTACACAGTACGACACCATCAGTGGCATGTTTTTAGAAAACATGTGGGCATAAGTAGTTTACTATAAGGTTTCCCTAAAACTACTTTCAAATTAAACGATTTGTATACTTGCGCATATATAATACTCACCTACAATCACTGGTATAGAACCCATTGTATTTAATAATTGAAGACGCAGCTCTGTATTTAATATAACCCTGTATACGGTGAATAACATCATCTTTACTATTCCTGGGTAGCATATCTGGATGTGAACCAACTAATAAAACATTAGGAGAGCATCCCTTTGGTATACAGTGGTTTTCAATAAACTGGAACCAGTAGTTGATTTTTCTAGACAAATGTTCAACATGCTGATAGAGACTTGAACTAATCATGGTTGATTAACTTACCTTTTTAATTCGTTAAAGTCATCCACCAGATTAATTAACAAAAGAAATAGCGGGGCAGATGCAAATTTTGAATGCTCTAGTAAAGCAGCATGACTGGGATGGTATTCATCATGACCAGCAAAATCATAAAATATAATTTTTCCAAACTCTGGACTATCGCACTCAAATGAAACTATACCAGTAGTGTTTGGTGCTACTGGAGTTGGGAGAAATATAGATATTTTTCTTGGTTTTTGCAATGCAGTTACCAATGTGCTTTTTCCTGATGATGAGTGACCAATCACAAATACATGCACTCTAGAATGAAGAGGATATTTGTGCACATATTCATCAAATATTTTTGACAAGCCAGTAATATTCATGCCTCCTCTAATAAGCTGTTTAACAATTGTAACATCCTTAGTTAACTCATTTGGTGACTGTCCACATAAAGTCAAACCATTAGGGTCAACTTTTTTACTTTTCATTAAAAATTTTACTACTTCTTTTCGTCCAAATTGACAAGCCACATGAAGCGGAGTGTACCCAGAATGATCATATAAAGATAGTTTGTACTTTTGATCCACAAAATATTGCACTATAACGCTATGGCCATTTCGGCAAGCATTGTGTAGTGGGGTAGATCCTGTATTATCGAATATTTCTACTTCACATCCAACAGTCTCAATAAGGTATTTGACAACCGAAATGCTTCCACCACTACAAGCAAAATGTAATGGTGTTTTGTTTAATTTATTTCTCCTAGCTGAATTTAAGCCTTGAATTTCAATAAGATATTTAACAATGCTTAAATGTCTCATAAAGCAAGCCTGATGCAAAAGGCTATCACCACTGTCATTTAATGTCATTGGATTGCATTTTAAATCGTGAATAAGGAATTTCACCATTTCTAAATGTCCACTGTTGGTTGCTGTAAAGATGGGAGTTATATTGTGGCTGTTAGGTTCAGTTGCACTAACATTGTAGTGACTGTGTAAGTATTGGGCTACTGCAATATGACCTCTGGCACATGCTACCTGAAGTAGAGTATGACCTTTATCTGTAACAAGGTGTGGATCACTGCCAGGATAGTGATCAATGAGAAGCTTGATCACTTTAAGATGTCCTTTTTTGCAAGCCCAATACAGAGGTGGCCTATAAATTGTTTCTAATTTGTCTCTAGGGAAAGTAGGTTGACTCACTATTTTTAGTAGGTATTCAATTTCATCGACATCACCCTCTTCACAAGCCCGAACGAATCTCGCCATAGTATCACTGTGGTGCTCCATTGCTAGTGTTGATCCGGTCACACAAATTAAAACAGAGCCCTTTTCGGTTTTTAAACGTTGATTGGGCTGCCTAGTAGTGCATAAATAAGCCGTGACTCGCGTGAGCAAGTAACACACTTTCACTTTCCTTCTGATTAGTATTATAGCATGAACGGACCTGACCGGCGCGCACTAACCAAATCTAACGCACTGTGCGCACTTCCCTTTGCTCGCACTATTCAGGCTTTAGCTATAACGTTTAACTTAGCAATCTTCACAACCTTGTAAGCGTTATTAGCCTCTAAATACTTCAAGGAAAAAGTGAGTGTTAGTAAGTGAATAAAAAAAATAAAAAAACCTGGAACTTATTTATGTAGCTAGCTACTTAGCTACTTAATCGTACTTACTTAACTAATTACTTACTTGCCTCACTTACCTACTGACTTGCTCCTTGTTTACTTACATACTTACTTAATTACCTACTGCCCAAACACCAAAACAGAATTTTAAAAAGACATAATTCAAGAGTGCAAAAAGCTGACAAATAGTATAAGCATGATGAAGTTGCAGTTAGACAGCTCTTATTACAGCTCACAAATACAAAATGAAGCAGGTTTGAAGTAATATAAATGTATGATTGCTATTCATACTGTACGATTCATACTGTACGAGTTTACTTCATTAATTTTACAGTATTCTATTTTTTTAAGCACAGTCTTACTAATGTTTTCAGTATAAGTGATCTATCAGAACTGAAGTTAATCCTATGTGAAAAATGTGTGTGGCAACATCTTCAGCTTGCCATTAGTTATGAGTACAAGTCACTGAAATATTTGAAAAGTGCAGTTTAGATTCAGCCAGTTGTAGAATAGGAATAAAGGGGATTTAGTGTGTGTAGTAAAATTATCATTACATTTTTTTTTTAATGTTTAAAGCCTTACTCACATCAGTCTGATAGTGGAATATGAGGTAATCATATTGATGGCAAGTATTAGCGTCGGGTCATAATATTACAAAAGGAAAAATTAGAGAGATAAAATACATTGAGTTATTTATGAGATCAATAGGTTTGTCTTCTTGTTCAACCCCGCATTTGAATGATTATAGCTAATTTATGAGTGTTCATGTAAATTGTAAAAAAGTAATAATTAATATAAGTAAGCATGTCAGTAAGACAATAAGTAAGTCAGTCAATAAGTAAGTCAGTCAGAAAAAGTTCAGCTAACTTCTCAATTGATAATGCTGTTTAATTGGCTGACAACTTGGTCTAGACCAGTTTAAGTAAACATTGCAAGCATACACATAGAAATGCTGATGAAATGTAGGATGTGATAATGAACTAAGTAAATTATTGTCATGTTGAATTAAAGCAAAATATACATAGTAATAAGAAGCACATAAATGAGTTAATACAAAAAAAAACTCTCTGTAAACTTATTTCTTTGACTCACTTTCCAACACCTTGGACACCATAGCCAACTGTTCCCTGGGGTTTTTGATGTAAGCCAAGTTTCACATTTCCATCACCCCAGCATTTGAATAGTGGCATCTCCTAATTATAGATGAACAGCTATAATTTCTGCATCACTATGGAAGCTGTGGCCTGAGTAATGTGTACTGTCCACTCTAGACTGATCCAGAGCTTGTTTCACTTCAGCCACAAAAGGTTACCCAGTAATTGGCTTGCCACTGTTGAATTTAAAAAGGGGGCTAAGAGCCGGCCCTCTGCTTATTCACATAGATCAGTACTGCTTGTACTAGGCATGATGGGCCATTTGGTTCTCCCTACAAACACCTCAACCCCCATGCTAAATGGGTTAGTTTTGGATTCCCTCCACCTCCCCAAGTCTACCTTCAGCACTGCAAATTTGTCTAGTTGGCGGCGGATTCTCATCGTGATCAATTTAAGCTATCCTTAACAAATGAATATGTGGATGGGCCCTCATCTTGTTCTGATATTAGTTTCCTCTAGTACTTGCCTCATTATACTGACAATCCTACGGCATTCTGGTGAAGTTGGAATGCTAGGTAAAAAAATCATCAACGTAATGATCTGTCCATGATGTCCCTCTTGCTGCATGATCCATTGGACTGCATCAGTAACTGCTGTGAAGAGCAATAAAGCTGACTGTAAGCCAACTGCTAGCACTGTGTCAACAAACATCCTACCCTTCCCAGCTCATTACAAGTAAGTGCCTATCTAGAGGGTGCATTGGGGTGATTCTATAGGCATATTTTTGCCATGGTGTTCCTGCCCCCTTTTTTTTATCACTGCAGCTATCGTATCCATAGAAATATAAGAGAGCGATGGAAATTCTTTTTCAGATTTCATTATTTACACTAGGCCCTTTGGTGTTGAAAAATCTAGTATAAGGTCATTCACTTTATTCTTTTATGGAACGACACCTTCTTTTCTATCCAAGTGATACGTCTATAGGCCAGCTTTTCTAATAGATAATCAGATATCACACATATTTATGTTCACTAGCTGACACCATGTTCTTCACCTGTGCTCTCAACTACTTTTTGCTATGGAAATCAAACTTGAATCCTACCGGGATTCTTTGCACACAGTCTGCAAACCATCTCTGTACGGGTGGTCCCACATCATTCATGTGTGATTAACATGCCAACCATCGATATTTCTATATTACAGAAGTGTGGATTAATAATCGACTGAGTCTGATTATTTGTACTATTATACATATAATCAAGCATTATTCTAAGACATTGACCACATTGTATTTATTATTTTCTACTCCCTTATTTTTAACTTGAGTTCTGGGTAGGGTTTTACACATTAGCAAACGAATTAAAAAGATAAGTTAATCAACCATGATTAGTTAAAGTCTCTATCAGAATTATACCAACTGTGTCTTTAGTTCAGTGGTCACACAAATATCTACCCTCTACTATGTTCCCCAGACTCTCTTTACCCCTCCCATCATCTCCAAAATCTGAAAGAAGATCACGTCCACCAGAGTACTGAGGCTTAGTTCAGTTGCAATAAAGTAAGTTTTCAGGCTGAACAATCTTTCAAAACAACATACAGACTCCGAATTGACTGGCTGGCTGTGGGTCTGGTAATATATATACACACAAGTCCATAGAGTGATACAACAAAACAGTATGACATGCATCATGCAGTTAAAGTTCAGTCACATACACACACACACACACAAATGAGTTATCTTCTTATACTGTGGGATGTCCTTTTGTGGTGACCACATCTCCCCCTCTTCTGGAGACTGAAGTCCAGACTGATCCCATAATTGTCTCAAGAGAGCATCTGCTAAGATGTTCTCTTTTCCTGATCTATAATGACAAGTAGTAAAGTTTAAATCCTTTCGCACCATAGCCCACCTCGATAAACGTGTGTTCATATATGTGGATGTCATCAACTTACACAGACCCTGGTGATGTGTGTGAAGGTCAAATTTTCATCCATGGAGATAACCCTCAAAATGCTGAATGGTTCTACAACTGCCAGACATTCAAGCTCCAATGCTGAATATTTGGCCTCTCTCGGCTGCAGTTGGCATGAGAAGCTCACTGGCAGCTCCTTACTATTCCTGCTAACACATAACACACCACCAACTCCACATACATCGATTACAAAAATAAATGAATCATGACGCGATGGTAAAGTAAGAGTGACTTCATTCGAAATAGAACTGATGATTGAAGAGGAATGAATTGTCAGTAATATTTCATGGCACCCAGAAATAAATCTGTCTTATAATTGCAGGTTTTTTCTAGTTAATAAAAGACTGAACTCTAGCATTTGCTAACAACATAACGCAAGAATTCTATCTCATTGGAAGCCCCCACAGACTCAGATTCTTTTGCAGTTAACCCAGATCTTTTCAAGGCATCCAAAACCATACTGATATGACAGAGGTAACCATCCCAAGAAGTACTAAAAAAATGATGATATAATCAATGTAGGGTGACAAAAACTGTTCACATTCGTCTAAAACTTTCACCATCGCTGGCATGAAAGATACCAGGGCATTTTTTAATCTAAACGGCATGTGCATAAATTCTTATTTCCTGAATGGGATCAAGAATGCTGCTTTAGGTCTATCCTGTAGTTTTATGAAAATTTGATAGAAACATTTCGCCAAGTCAATTTTGGAGAAAACGCTTGCTTCTCCTAACTGTTCTAGAATTTCCTCAATTAGAGGCATGTAGAAAGGGTCCTGGGTTGTGGTTGCATTTAATTTCCAAAAATCCACACAGAACTGCCTAATAGGTACTATTGGGAACGCCCACAAATTCATAGACTTAGTTATAATACCTGCTTCAAGAAGCACATCCAGCTCTTCTCTCACTTTCTGTTTCACTTCAAGAGGAATTCCATAAGGATGACACAATAGGCAAGTCTGCTGTAGTGTTGATAGCATGTTCAACTAGAGTGGTGTGACCAGGCTGATAGAGAAACTGAGGCATGTTTTTTGTAAAACTGTTTGTAGTTGAGATGCCCTAAGATCACACAGTTTAGGAGGTCTAACACACTCTGTCTCCTGCTTATTCTCCTCACCATCAACCAAAACGACAAACCTTGTATAGGCAAATCACTATCATTCCAGGTTTTCAGATTATTAATTAACATGCACTATTCTAGACTTCTTTCTTCCTTACTTTCCAAACATATTCATAATTAACTAAACCGACTCTCTTGTTCACAGTGAAAATCCCTAACCAAGCATGCTCCAATTAGGAATGTATTCCAGGCCGATGAAACAACACCTGGTCCCCAACATTGAATTCTCTTAAAAATTTTAACTCTTCTTTCACTCTTTGGTCTTGTTTGACCTTCTCAAACTTGTCACGCAAAGTGTCTCTGATTATATCCTCTTGTAGCTTTTCCATCCAATTTAACTGGCTCCAATGGCTTTTTCCCACCAAGAATTGTACAAAAATTCCAGTAAGTGTGGCATGCTCTTTCCAAAGACTATTTCATATGGCGATAGCCCACAGTCTCTATTAGGCATATTCCAAAAAAGCAAACAAACATTTGGCCAACAGACCCATCAATTTCAAATAAGACATTGAGCTCTTCATCTTCACCACTCACACTGGCTCTGCGAAGACTTCCTTTTGCCCATGTCATCCTTAGAGTCAATGTTTGCAGGTATTGCATCATACAGCTCATTCAAACTCTTCACGAAGAGTGCATCTTACTCCATTGTGTCCTACCCTCTCATGCAATCAGAATTATCAGCCTGGTCAGACAGTGATCTCGAATCAGCAGCACCAGATACTTTCATAGTATGCCACATTTGCTTCAGCAAATCGTCCCTCACACTCCAGATCCCATGAGAATCTAGGAACAGGTTAAATTACTTCCGCCCTGACTGTGTTTCAACAATCCACAGCCTCTCTGCTTCAACAATCAGGTAAGGCAGGTTGAAAGCTTCCACCTTTCTAATTACGGTAACCTAATGATGAACTTCATAATGCCGTTGTCTCCTAAACAATCTTGCCAATGAAGACACTTCATGAGAACATCAATGCCAGCAACAGGCCTAGAATTCATGATCCTTTCACTTCAACAATGCAGTCATCAATCATAACAGTTGTTGGCAGATCTTCAAACTCCAACAACCAGATTGATCCTAGTGCATTATCTGACAGCTCAAGTGTTGTGAGACTTCTGAAAAGCAGATCAACTGGGTTCTCTTTCCTTGCACAGTGTCTCCAAGATTCCTTCATAGTGTGCTTGAGAATCTCATTCACCCTATTTTGTACAAATGGTCTCCTCTGCTTTCCATGTCAACAAATCCAATACAATCCCACCTCAGAATCGCTGTAGTAATGTAGAGAGATTAACTTATTGAGAAAAAAAGAGTACCCATTATAGTTTACATGAGTTGAACCTATACCAAAGCTACACATACTCCAGTCTGGGATGGTTTGGTTTCATACAGGTGCAACACAAGTCTTGGGAGCACAAACTGCACATATGTCTGTGTGGGCATTTGTATGATCAGGTATACATATGATTTCTTAAAAGCATCACAAAAGCCGTGCAGACAACAGATTTGCACTTTATCATTCACATTGTTGAAATAGCTCCTGGGGAATAGAGATAGGTTGAGCTTCGTCCAATTCAGAAACAAGACTATGCCATTTCTCTGCCTAAGCTTCTTTTAACAGTTGGTCCGGTCTACCTGTGATTCACAATCTCCAATATCAAAACCTTCAATTTTACAACGATAGAAGGGAAAACTCCAACTGGGTCGTGAAATCACCCAACGGTATTCACAATATTCCTCTTAATGAACAGCAAACTCCGCAATTTCGTTTAAGTCAATTAGAAAGGGTATTCCAGCAAACAGAATCTTCTTCTCATTTTGTTGGTTGGCAGTGCTCCTCCTAGTGTTGTCTTGGCAAAAGCCTTGTCTAGGTTGCCATTCACAGACTATTCACATTTTCAGTTGGTCAATCCTGGCTTGTAACATTGAGGGACTCAAAATAAACTTTTCGAGATAAGATATCCTTAGACTCACGATACAATTTGTAGGCACTCTCTTCATCCTCTGCCCCAATACATCATTTATGTAGATAGCCTGGTGTGTAAGTGGTTAAAATTGCTCCAATGAATGTTTGGCTGTAACATTCAAGAAAAATAGACTAGAAGACAGTCCAAAGACCACACGTGCAAATCACAATTATACTACAGTGGGCTCCTTAAAAAGGCATTATTGAACCAGAAAAATCTCAGCACACGCCCTGTCTTGTTCGGCAATAGAAATCATCAGGAAAGCCTTTTAAATATCGGCTTTGAGGGGAATTTTCCACACTCAAAACCACAACAAGATGTGAAGTATCTTCTGGTTGAATATGGGACCTGGATACAAGCATTCATTAAGAGAAGGGCCAGAGGAACAAGCAGACACATCATAGATGATTCTGACCTTGGTGGTCTTATTGTCTTGCCTCACAACAGGGTGATGGGGCAAATAATGAAGTTTCTGTGCATTAATTTCTTGTGGATCCACAATCTGGATAATGCTCCTCTGCAGTTGCTCCTGAATTATCCTATTTTACTTTTGAAGAATAGTAGGAGTTTGACTGAGTTACCTGTTTGACCCCTAAATCTCCTTGAACCCAGCTCATAGTTGTCGGGCAAAGGTACATGATAGCCTCTCTATGGCAGAGAAACTTCATACCTTCTTTGCACTGAATTTGTTGTTAAACTCCTCTATAAGAGGATCCTCCTAAACACTCATTTCCAATGACTCTAGATTCCAGAATGTGTAAAAGCGGTCATCCAACATATTTAGAATGTCAGGCTCTGTATTTATCCTGAGTGTGTGGGTATTAGTGAGGTTAACTGCATATGTGTTCTCACTGCACTGGCAATGGACACAGGGCCAGACAACACATATACCAATTTGATTTAGATCACAACAAGTCCATTTTAACCATGCTGATGACTCAAGTCATTAGCATCCAATAGTAATCAGACCCAACCAGTATGTTGACTTCCATAGAAATGCTTCAATCAGATTTGTCGGCTAACTCAAGTCGAGATAAATGTTCGGAGTTCTTTTGGCGGAGCAAGATAGGTTGTACTGACAGAGGCTTGCAAATATATAAAACAGCAACAGAGTGAGTACAATATCAGGTCCAAGCCATCGATTTCACAAGTCTGAGTTCAACTTCTTTTGCTGCCAAAGACAGCAATAGCCAGTTGACACTCATATTCTGGCACAAGATACAATGCCTCCTTGGCACAACTTAAAAAGGTAGGAATCCCACTGTTAAGGATCAACCTCCTATCAACCTCCTTTGGGGTTGTTTTGGGTTGTAAATGCTCACAAGGGTGGTCCGCAGCAAAACAGATTTGGTTGGATACAGCCAACAGCAAAGACAATGAAAAGCTAGGTTTCTAGATTCAATCTGGTTCCCCCCACCACTTGTAAACTGATGGATTAGTGCTACTGAGTTTGCTGACAACAATCCAGTTCCCCCACACGCTGTGGAGTGAGCAATGGTACAACTGAGCTTGCTGACAACAATCCCAAACCTGTCATAAACTGAGGAATTGATACAACTGAGCTTGATAACAACTCCCTAGATGTTCCATTGGTAACATTTCAGGGATTCAGAAAAGCAAATACTTCTATGGTGTTTGCCCTTGCAGCTGTGGCACTTTAAAGCAGATCTACAATTGTGACCTATGACCCTATGTTGACACAGTAGCATTGTCCACTCTTCCTCAAGATCTTATTCACTCCTCAAGATCTAGAACACTTTTGCAGTCATGGCCCTGCTGTTTACAATATGTAATCCACCACCTTGCTGCAAAAAAAGGTTTTAAATTCTCTCTGTTTTGAATGCTTGTTTGACCCAACTGGAGATGGAGAGAGAGGTGCTTGGGTTAAATAAGGTAGATTTAGTAATTATACTTGCATTCCTTTCTTTGTTTTGCATTGCACTTCCTCCTACTCATCTCTTGCCACCACTCCTCTCTAATCACTCATGCAGAGCATGCAGTGTCCAGTCATCTTCAGATATTCTTGACTCACTAGGAGACATAACTCATCGGGCAGCTTACTTAGCAAAACAGTAGATAGTAGGCTTCCATGTTTTAAAATCAACTGTGAGTAATTTCAATCCACAAATATTCCCTTCTACTCAATCATATAAGCGTAAAGCCTAAACAAGATTGTCCGTAAGAATTCAGGTTTAGTAGGAAGTACATGTGCATGCTAACAATTTGTTGCTCACTGCCAAACCTCTTCTGAAGAATTTCAACAGTCTCTGCATAATTTCCTTCTGTCAGTGGAAGTCCAGAAAGGGCCTTGTGGGGCTATAGCAACCATGCCTTCTAACATAATAAACAGACATATTCCTGACGTTCGTTTGTACATGTGTATCTATGTCAGTGTTCCACTTCTTGTGCATTTATTTTTTAGTCTGAGCATGGCTGGGTGTGTCACACACACTCACTGCCTATTTTCTATTTGTGTTTCACCCGTAGGTGGAAAATATATAAGACTGAGCCATCCATGGTTTCATTTAGATCCTATTAAACCTGGTCTACAACTAAGCATATTATTTTTACCTGTACGACTTACTCTGTCTACTCTGCCAGTGCAACCCACCTCGAATTGCACTACAGTCTAACAGCAGAACCAAGAAACCCAAATCAGAGGAGGACATTATCATCTTGCTGTCTATTTATTTCACTTTGTGGTCACTTAAGCATTTAATTTTTTCTTTGTTTGTGTACAGCTGGCATTTTGGCTGCTAGTCAATCTGGAAGGGTGCCCAATGATGACTGACAAAGACAACAAGACTCCCGATTTTAATTCATCAGATTCCTCAACTGGAGAGCACCTACATCTGCAAAGATTAGTTAATGAAGACCTGTCTGTCGTGGAGGACAACCATGAGAATTCCGGCTTCTGTCTAGGTGATTACCACCAGCAATAGGCCAACTGCTGGTATTCCTCTTCCTGAAGCAGCAGCTAATCCTCTGAGCTCTATGACTGACATGCTCACTTTGATGACAGAGATGGTTAGAAATCGTGTCAGCATGATAGAGAATCAGAGACAGGATACCCAGAAAGCAGAAGAAAAGCGTCAGCAAGAGCAACAACAAGCGGAAGAGAAAAGAGAAAAAGTAAATGATAGTTAGCATTTGATTGAGTTTGAACGGGTAGAAGCAAGGCACAGGAAATAATAGCATGACCTCGTTGAAGAGCAGAAACATTGTTACAAGGAGGCCTACCAGGATCAGAACAGAAGTTGGTTGAGGCAGCTAATGCACAAAGAATAAAGGAGACTGAGGTGGCTCTCAGACAGCTGAGTTACAAAGACGAAGTGAGCGCCAGGAAGATATTGAGAGGCAGAAGGAAAAGTGGCAAGCTGATATTGCATGACAAAAGGAAAAGGCTGCAATTCCCAAGAATGAATGGATTTATCGCCTGAAGTCAGCTCACTGGAGACTACGCAGAGCTGTTACATACTTCCGACTACCTGAGGACACCTTTTATAAGGAGGCAAGACAGCTATTATTAGAAGCGGGTGGCTACACCCAAGTGGCAGCAGGACATCAGCTATTTAACCCTGACATTAGAAAGTTAGAGAGACTGACACAGCTTCAACTTTTTTACTCACCTTAAACTCGTATTAAGAGGATGGGTGACAGCTGTTTGCTCAGCAGCAGGTTGAGTTGCTTGATTAGAAGAGGATGGAGTGGCAACAGCAGGAAGGAGATCCAAATGTGCAGGCTTATGGCAACAGCAGGAAGGAGATCTTAATATGCAGGCTTGAGGTGATCAACTGACACAGTATATAAGTATCTATTATGGTCAAGTGTATAAAACTTTTTCAGAGGGTTAACAACTCTGTAAGGGCCATCATAAGGTGGTTATAAACGTGCATCATGCCTGAAAATAACATGAGAAGTGTTGGCGAGTGAGGAGCTGTTGTCAGCTATGTTTTGTGGTGGCTGCCTCAGAGGTGCTGCACATAGTGACCTCATGGTAGCCTTGAGTTGTGAAGCATAGTTACAAAAGAATCAGGGAAGCTGTTTACACCAGAAGAAAATAATTCTTCTGGAAGACGAAAAATATAACCGTAAACCAGCTCAGCAGAAAAACATTCTCTGTCTTATTTGAGTGATGAGCATATGCCAAGTAGCACTAGTGGTAATACTTCTGTCCAGCAATCCAGATGCGGATAAGATTTAAAAGAAAACTTGAGTTGCCGATGCTTGATATTGGGTGATACGCTGTTGTACGTAAGAGTTTGGTGCCTAGAAGAGCAGTAAATTCAGACCAATGTTGTGGCTCCAACTGTGTCTCCCTCTCCGTGGTTGTAGGTGTGATTTCTGACATTGAAGACATGTGCATAACCATGAATGAACGAACATCTGAGTTAATACTCGGTCATATGAATTTGTTGGTCATCATACACCGAGTTACTCGAATCCCAGGGTGTGAGAAGGAGAGAAGGCTAATGAAGATGGCCGTCGAAACTGCTTAGGCTCCAATGGGCATGGTGTACAAGTGGACATGTCACACAGGATGACTGGACCATCTGAAAGAGCAAGGGGAATTCGCTGCAGTGTAGGAAACAGTTTGACTCAAGTTACACAATGCATTTTTTTGTACCTTTACATGTCCCAGATCAAGAAACTGAATGATGCCACTCTGGCATCTTTGAGAATTTTCGCTAGAGTGTGAATTAAAAATATTCTATAGGGGATACACTTCAGTTGCTAGAATTTGCAAAAAGGCACTTTTTCATATAAACCAACTCAAGGATTCCAATTCTGTTATTAGTTTAATGATACGACACTGTTTTGACAAACAAAAACAAAAAATCAGTATGGCTGCCAACTGACAAGGGATACTCTCAATTATCTGTTAATTTAGAAGTCTATGGCTTCTACACTATCCCACTGGAGGCTGGTGTGATTATCATTCACCAGTTGTATGAATTAGTATAGTGATCAACAGTGCTTCACTTTAGTGTATGATGACACTGATGTTTTCCTGCAGTTCATTATAGAAGGCATACATTGAGTACCAGCAGTGAAAGAACACCTGCATGAGGACATTGGACAGACTGCCAAGAAGCTTGCTGCAATAGCAGATGCTGGACAGAAGCTATTTCATTAGGCGCACGGATTGGGTAGCTACAGAGCTCCCATATACCCGTATTTTTTAAGCAAGTGGCATACGGAATCATCTAAAAACGAAATTAAACTCCAGTGAACAACTACTCCTATTAAATTTCAGAGCATGAATGCATTAACTAACAAGAAAATGTGTTGTCAGTACCTTATTAGCTAATCAGAATGATTAGTACTATAAGTTTTGACACCGCTTTTAGTAGGAATGAACTAAATTCTCACATACATCTTCAGCTCTTAAAAGTTTGAAATTTTTTGTAAAATATAGTATATAGCTAATTAAATACTATATAATTATGTTAAAAGATGTGTATATTATATTATTACCAAAATACGAAACAAAAAAGGGTTACATTTTTTACTTGAACAGAATTACATATCGTAATAGGAAATGTGTAAAAACTTTCAATTAATATACCTCTCAAAAAATGCGCTCAAACCCCCTAGGGTGAAAAAGCTAAAAAAGAACTTAGTTACTATATAGCTAAATAATAATGTTTTAGATATTCAGGTACAAGGTGGTCCGTCCTCCAAAGTTTGGAATGGAAATTACCCCTGATTATAATCACCACCACTAATTTTGATGTTTTGCTTCTTTATACAATTGCAAAACAGTCCATCTTCAAACTATTGTTTCAAGCCAGACCATTTCCAAGTAACGTAGTGAGTCTTACTGGTCCAAGGTTATGATCATAACCTTTGTTAGTAAGCCCATCACAAAAAATTGATTGTTGGGGTCGTAAATCCCAACACTAGGTTTTGAAATAGTAATCGAAGGACCAGCTCTGTGATAATTCACTGAGCAGTAGAAATAAAGTTTCAATTGGTTAAATCACGATAGGGAATATAAATATAACATGCTAGAACAATAGTAAATGAGTAAAGTAGCGTAACTAAGGTGAATGAAAAAGTTTGTGCATTATAAACGTTCGCGTTGACAACTCGAAACATAAACGAAGACATCGACGAAGACGACCATGACATTACCCGTTCACGTAGGCGCCATCTGGTCTGACCTAGACTTGTTGGGGGGGGGGGGGGGGGGGGGGGGGGGGGGGGGGGGGGAAGGGCTGATCCTCTACAATGAGGATTAGTCTGTTTGTAGCTCTTGTGTACGTCTTTCTTTGACAGAGGAGATCGACAGTTCGTGTCAGTCCATCATCACCTGGAAATATCTTTGTCACCCTTGCCAAGGGACAGTCACGATTGAATAGGAGTTCATCTTTTAGCAGGACTATATCTCCCATAGTCCCACCTTATAATTGTGTGTGGGCCTCTTCCACTTATACCGAGCCGTCAGAGATTGCAAATATCGGGTTTTCTAGGCTGACCAAAGTTATCTTTTGAGGCGTTGTATTAAGTTCCACTTTTTGAGCAAGGAAGTATGAACCTCGGCACCTTGTTCATGAACTGGAGGAGCTAGTAGAGGACGGCCTATCAAAAAATGACCTGGTGTGAGTGCTAATGTATCATCAGCATCAGTAGAGTTGACTGGTATTAATGGACAGGAATTGAGAATAGCCTCAGCTTCTGTAAGGATAATGTAGAGTTCATTGAAGGTGAGCAAATAGGGTGACATGCGCTTCCTGAGGAGCGTCTTCATACTTTTTACCCCAGCTTCCCAAAGTCCTCCATGGTGTGGAGCTCTGGGAGGACTAAAATGCCATTGTAGGGATGTCCTGGTAGCTTCATATGAAATAGCTTTGGCTGTGGATGGTGACGACAGTAACTTTTTAATTTCTTTTATTTCATTGTTAACACCGACAAAGTTTGTGCCATTATCAGAGAAAAGGTGTAGAGGAGTACCTCTCCGAGCTGTGAAGCGATGAAATGCAGCCATAAATTCCTCCGTGGTGAGATCGGCACAAAGTTCAATGTGAACAGCCTTAGTGGTTAGACAAATAAAAAGACAGGCATAACACTTGACTCTGGTAGGCTTGCGAAATTTTACTTGGCGAATATAGAATAATCCTGCGAAATCCATTCCAGTATGCTCAAATGGTGGTGCTGGTGTAGTTACCGACAGTGGTAGCATTCCCATTATCTGGTTTAGAGGTCGAGAGTACGCTTTTCGGCATGTAGGATGACGGCTAATAAGCTTGAGAAAATTTCTTAGGCCAGAGATGTAATATGTCTTTAGAATCACAGACATGAGAGCAGATATACCAGCATGTTTATATGTAATATGTAGAGTAGAAAAGAAAAGTTTAGTGAGAGTAGAGTTTAAAGACAGGAGTATTAGAGAGCGTGAAGAGAGGGGAAAGTCAGGATCTCGAACTCTACCACTGATTCTGATAAGCTGATCAGCACTCAGTGAAATGTCAAACTTTGAGAGCGAGTGATGAACGGGTAGACTACGTCCACACCGTATAGACTCAAAGACTTCTGCATGAGTCATCCTCTGTGCCACTCGAAGAAGACATAGTTTAGCAGCTTGAAGTTTTTCTGAGGTGAGTACACTAGACAAAATATGAGATTTAGTTCGAACATTATGAAGAAATCTCTTGATCCACGATACCACACGTGTTAATTTGTCGAAAGAAGAGTAACGAGTCCAGAGAGAAAAATCGGGATCAGGTTCGATTATTTGTACTGTAGCAACAATGGTAGCTCGAATGTCAGGTACTTCTTCTGAGCTTGTTGAAGGTATCTGTGGCCATGAGGACTGAGGAAGGCGTAGCCATGGAGGGCCTTTCCACCACAAGGATGAAGAAATCAAGTTGCACGAATCCACTCCTAGACTAGCCAAGTCAGCTGGGTTGTCCTGAGTAGGAACGTGCCGCCAATGATCAGCAGGTATCATTTGTTGAATTGAGGCAACTCGATGCAAGACAAACGTCTTCAGTGTGGCTGGGTTCTTATGAAACCAGCATAGGACTATCCTGGAATCGCTCCATGCATATCTGAGAGAGAGGAATAGAAAGATCATGAGATACAGACCGTAAATGTTTAGACAGTAAATGTGCTGCAACCAGTTCTAGCCTAGGTATAGTTACAGATTTGAGTGGGGTTACCCTTGACTTGGAAGTTACAAGTGTGATTGATACAGTTTCATCTTCGTGCGTAGTTCTAAGATACACCACAGCATCATAGGCGGAAGTAGAGGCATCTGAAAAGCCGTGAAGAAACTGGTTACTAATCGGAACATCCGATAGTACAAGTCGCCGTGGAATCGGATAAGAAGAGAGAGCTGATAGTGTTGAAATCCACTGCTTCCATTTTTTGGAAATTTTATCTCTGGATCGTCCCAAGAGAGATTTAACTTCCATAGTTCCTGTAGAAGAATTTTGGATGGTACCGTAGCTGGAGAATAAAATCCCATAATATCGAACACTTTGGCAGAAATAGAGGCTATTTCACGCTTGGTTACAGGAAGATCATCATTGACAAAAGGAACAGATACATAAAAGTTATCCTTGCTCACGTCCCAGTGAATACCAAGTGTTTTGGATGCTGACAAGGGAGAAGGTAAATGAAGGTCAGCTAGCTCTCTTAAATCTTCTGGTATAGTTTCCAGAAATGAGAGATCATTGCTTTGCCACTTTCTCAGAATCATTCTGGCTGATTTGAGCAAACGACAGAGCTCCTGTCTGATTTTGTCAGCTTCTTGAAGAGTAGATGCTCCTAATAAGAAATCATCAACATAAAACGAAGTGAGAATTGAGTGAGAAGCCAAAGGATGGGTGTCTTTGTTAAATTCAGCTAAGTGGTGAAGAACTTTTGTGGCTAGGAATGGTGATGGCTTGACACCAAATGTTAGTCTCTTCATTCGGTAGTCCCTGATCTGTCCCTGGTCATCATGTAAGAGAAAACGGTGAAGGTCTCTGTCTTGAGGTTGAAGAGCTATTCCCCGAAACATCTTGTTGATGTCAGCGCTGAATGCTATTCGGTGTAAGCTAAATTTTACAAGTATAGTAGTGAGGAGAGGATATAGGTTGGGTCCAGTAAGCAGTAGATCATTAAGAGAGGTACCGGAGGATGAGTTAGCAGACGCATCGAAGATTGCGTGTAGTTTCGTAGTAGTGGATGAATCTTTGAAAACACCACAAGTGGGCAGATAGAATACATACTTTGGAGGGTTTTCAAGGTCATATTGAGGAACTAATTCCGCATGATCAAGGGTGAGGTACTCTTTCAACACAGCATTGATGTGGGCTCCCCAAGACAAGGAAGCCCACATTCATGAGAAGGAGATAGAGAACGTTTCGTGTGTTGATTAGTTGTTAATGAGTTGTGTACTGTTGGTTGTCTTACGTGTTCATTTCCCGTGGGTGGAGTCATACATTTCATATAAAACCACCCACAATCATTCTTGTTTCAGTCTGTTCTAATATCAAATTAAATTCGTTTAGGGAGATTTGCTTCGGCGTCAGACCTGGTGGCAGCGCATTATAAGCTGTCTTCCTTAACGTGTGCGAGATCGACAGTCTTTCGGAGCTTAGATCCCCACATATTTTGGTGGCAGCGGTGGGATCGGAAAGGAAGACATTCCCCACCGGACCACAAAGAACCCGAGTGGAGACATCCACAGTACCAACTTAGTCTACGGACAAAGAACAAACTGGGAGAGGAGACGTCCCCGACCAGGAACTCAGTCTACGGATTGAACGACAAGCTGACTTGCTATGGCAGAGGAAGCAACCCGAACGGAACTCAGTTTACGGATAGAGTACGAGCTGACTTGCTGCGGCAGAGGAAGCAACACGTGAAGCTTGCCTTGGCAGAGCGCACAGTCTTCGGATAACCCCTAATAGCGGAGACAGGGTCCCCCTACCTGTTGACGTGTGGTGCTGAGTAACTCTGGTTGTGTGTGTGTGTGGTGTAATTTTTTCCCCTTGAATTGTAAAAGCTGAAGTGTGAATTATTTTTGTGGATTTATTTGGTGTTTTGAAGTCTCTCATATTTATTTTTGTATCATTTGTCTGTAGGTCCCCGACGGAAGCTTGGGTCACCGGCTTATGTCGGATCCCAGACAAGTGGGGAATAGGAGAAAGACAGCCACCAAACGGTTGCCCGCGGTTGCCGCCGGTGACCAGCCTTACCGTCCCTCGTGCAGGTCGACTGCTTCTGAGCAGTCCCCCTATCTGACGCGCCCTGCTGAGGTGCAGTACGCCGAAGGGGTGCTCTCGGACGAAGAGGAAGGTGAGAAGAGAAGGGTCGTTGAAGAGAAGGGTCGTTGGAGAGGAGGAAGTGGTAGAGAAGAAGGTTGTGGCGGTGAGCAAGAAGAAGATGGCTAGGAGATCAGAGGAGGTTGATTTGGGTACTTTGATGAAACTGATGCTTGAGAGAGATGAAAGGTAGAGAGAGCGAGATGATGAAAGAAGACGGGAGTATGAGGATAGAAGGAGGGGTGAGGAAGCAGAGAGACAGAGACGAAGAGATGAGGAAGATGCTAGAAGAAGAGATGAAGAGGATAGAAGGAGAGAAGAGTCTAATTGGAGAAGGGATGAAGAGGGGCGGAGACAAGCTAGAAGGGAGGAAGAGGAAAAGGCTAGAGAGAAGAAGGAGTTGTTGCAAGAGAAGTTGAAATGGTTAGGTGTATATAAGGATGGGAGTGAGCTGGGAGCTTTCTTAGAGAAGTTCGAAAGGATAATGAGGGAGAGTGGTATTGGTGTAGAGTGTTGGGCGGAGAGATTATATCCTAGGCTGCCTGAGCGATTGTGTGTGAGGGTAGCTCAGCTAAGGGATGATGGT